>Ga0233431_1001036_pt1 | contig 51950 bp, 56 predicted proteins | sample SI_118_April2016_FD_179867 | JGI IMG/M metagenome (GOLD analysis project Ga0233431, IMG submission 179867) | Seawater microbial communities from Saanich Inlet, British Columbia, Canada - SI_118_April2016_200_MG | ecosystem: Environmental > Aquatic > Marine > Inlet | place: Canada: British...
CTTTATGAATTAGAGAAATTTTGTCTATTCCCATAGATTTACAAAATTTCTTGTTGTTCATAAAGTTCTATACTTTATGAATTAGAGAAATTTTGTCTATTCCCATAGATTTACAAAATTTCTTGTTGTTCATAAAGTTCTATACTTTATGAATTAGAGAAATTTTGTCTATTCCCATAGATTTACAAAATTTCTTGTTTTTATTTGCTCTCTGATTTTGCTGTTATTTCCTTTAATTGTTCCATATTATGTATATCTGTCTCATCTAAATTGTAGATTTCATCGTAGAATGATTGTTTATAGCTGCCTGGTCCTGCACTGTTTCTTGATGCAAGTTCGCCTGCGATTCCAAAACATACTAATGCTGATGCAGCAGCCATTGCATAATTTTTTTCAACAGCTGCAAACGCCCCTATTACAGAAGTGACCATACAGCCAGTCCCTACTATAGAACCCATCATATCATGACCATTTTTGCATAAGTAAGTATCAGTCCCATTTGTTATGATATCTTCTTTTCCTGTTATTACAACAGTTACTTTTCTTTCGCTAGCTAATTTTTTTGCTACCAGTATTAGATCAGCTTCGACTTTTGTTGCTTCAACTCCATTTGTATTTACTTTTTCTCCTGCTAATTTGGCTATTTCTGAAGCATTTCCTTTTATTATGTCAATTTTAAGCTCATCTAATAATTCTAATACCTTGTCATCCCTAAATTTTGTTGCACCCACTCCAACTGCATCTAAAACAATCGGAATTCCCTTTTCATTTGCTGATTTACCAGCTATTTTCATTGATTCTATTAGTTCTATTGTTAGAGTTCCTATATTCAGGACTAAAGCAGATGCAATTTTTGACATGTCTGCTGACTCCTCTTTTGCATGAGCCATTACTGGTAATGCACCTATTGCCCTCACTATATTTGCACAATCATATATTGTTACCCAGTTAGTTATATGATGTATTAATGGTTTTTGTACTTTTATATTCTTTAATAGTTCTGCTGTTTCAGTCATGTTATCCACCTAATATGGCTATAAATAAGAAGTTTATAAATATTATGTCTATTAGATAAGTTTAATATCATAATCCCCATACTCTAACTTATTTAATACTAATTAGTAACAACAAAATAAAAAGACTTAAATAAAGATTTATATTCTAAGTATTATATGAATTTTGAAGAAAGAATTAAATCAACACAACCTGATGGTATACATATAAATTGTATAGGAACTGCATTTTATATCACAGAGGTTATTCCAGAAGAAAGATCAGTAAGTCAAATTGAAGCAAATACACTTATAGATAAGCTAGATATTTTGGATGAACCAGAACTGGGTTGTTTGACTATATTCAGAAAGGATGAAGTGATTGCACATGGGGCTGTAGTAAGTAAACTTAGCCCATTAACTGTAACATATAGGGGCGATGAACCAGATATAGAAAGTAATTATAAGGTAATGGATAAGTCAGTAGATGAACTCCTAAAAGAATACGGTGCAAATAGTATAGAATATAGAAAAGCCCCTAATTCACCCAATTAACCTCACAATATTGAATTTAAGACTACGAAAAATAATTTCCAAAAGGTTTATAAACAACCCATCAATTCTACCATATAGGTTATTTCAGTATAACTAATCTAACGCCGCAAGGCGTGATAAAATAAAGAAAACAAAGAATAAAAATGACAATATATGATATCGATCCAAACGAGCTAATAGAAGAATTAGCTAAAGAATTAGCTAAAGTAGAATCTATCAAAGCACCAGAATGGGCTTCTTTTGTAAAGACTGGAGTTCATAAAGAAAGACCTCCTGCAAGAGAGGATTGGTGGGTTGTAAGGGTTGCTGCTGTTCTAAGAAAAGTAAGATTAAAAGGTCCTATTGGCGTTTCTAAACTAAGAACATTATATGGCGGAAGGAAAAACAGAGGTCATCAGCCAGAAATATTCAAAAAAGGTTCAGGTAACATATTAAGAAAAGTTCTACAGCAATTGGAAAAAGCTGAATTAGTAAAACAAGGTGCAAAGGGAGTTCATAAAGGAAGAATTATCACTCCAAAAGGAATCAAGATCATGGATGGTGTTGCTAAGAAAATAGGTGAAAACAAACCAGCAGAGAAACCTAAGGTGGAAGTTAAACCTAAAGTAGTAAAAGCTGAGAAACCAAAGGCAGAAAAGGCTAAGGTAGAAGTAAAAGCTGATAAGCCTAAGGTAGAAGCACCAAAGGCTGAAGCTCCTAAAGCAGAAGTAAAGACTGAAGCACCAAAGGTAGAGAAGCCTAAGGTAGAAGCTAAACCTGAAGTAGTGAAAGCTGAAACACCTAAAGAAGCTCCAAAGGTAGAAACTAAACCAGAAGTAAAAGCTGAAGCTCCAAAATCAGAATAAAATGGATGAGTTAGAAGAACGCAAAATTAAAAATTTTCCTACTTCAAAATGAACGATTTAGAAGAACTTAAAAAGAGAAAAATAGCAGAAATCCAAAAACAACAAGAAGCATTAAATCAACAATCAAACGAACATCAACAACTACAAGCTCAAGTTGAACAACTTGAAGCTGGTGTCAAACAATACCTATCAAAAGAAGCATTAGAGAGGTACGGAAACCTTAAATCTGCTCATCAGGAAATGGCTGTTCAATTGCTGGTCATTTTAGGACAGGCAATACAACAAGGTCAAATAAAAGAAAAAATAAGTGATGAGCAACTAAAAACCGTATTAAAACAATTACAACCTAAGAAAAAAGAATTCAATATCAAGAGAGTATAAAAAAATGTCAAGATATAAACATCCAAGCAGAAAGAAAAGACTGACTAAGTTAAATAGGCAGACAAAGTGGGCTCCATTCTGGACCGTACCTAAAAAGTATGGTAAAGGAAGAAAGGTCCATCCAGGCAGACACACTGTTATAAAGAGAAGCTGGAGAAGGATAAAGACCAAAGCATAAAACTTTCAAGAAAATGGCAAAAAAAGAAGATAAAAAACAAGACAAGATTGTCCTGGAAAGAGTTTATAATGTTCCTCTTAGAAAGAAATATCAAAGAGCACCTAACTGGAAAAGAACAAACAGAGCAGTTAGTGCTTTAAGAGAATTTGCCCTAAAACATATGAAAGGGACTGAAGTTAAGATTGGGAAATATGCTAATCTGGAACTTTGGAAACATGGTCTAAAAAACCCACCACATCATATCAAAGTCAACTGTAAAAAAGATGAAGCAGGAATCGTAACAGTAGAGATACTTGGTGCTCCTGAGGAAAAACCTAAAGAAGAACCAAAGAAAAAACCAGTAAAAAAAGATGAAAAGGAAGTAGAGATTGACGTTAAAGATGCTTTATCAGGTAATGAAGAAAAACCTAAAGAAACTGGAAAAGAAGAAAAAACAAAAGAGATTGAAAAAGCAAAGATAAAAGAGCTAAAAAGAGATCAGCCAAAAACACCTGCTCCAAAACAAGCACCAATTCCAAAAAGAATTGAACCGCATCAAGTAGCACCCATGCAAAAAGGTTAGATAATTCTATTCAACCAATAAATTTAATAATAAATAAAAGATTTCTTCTAAATATGAGTCAATTACCATTTGAAAACATAGAAAGAACTGTATTGGTCAAGAAACAAGCTAGTCCTAACTTTGGAATAGAACCAGAAAACAGAACAACAAAAGAGATAATTAACTATGGCATTGTAAATATAGACAAGCCATCAGGACCTACTTCTCATCAGGTAAGTGATTATGTCAAGAGAATTCTAAAGGTAAAAAAAGCAGGTCATTCAGGAACCTTGGATCCAAGAGTTACGGGTTTACTGGTTGTTGCGGTAGGCAGAGGTACAAGGATAGTCCAGGCATTATTACCTGCAGGAAAAGAATACATCACTGTAATGCATTTACATAAAGAAGTCGATACAGAAAGGATAAAACAAGTACTAAATGAATTTATGGGGAAGATAAGACAAAAACCACCTGTAAAATCAGCAGTAAGAAGAGTAGAAAGAACAAGGGAGATTTACTACCTAGATGTCTTAGAGATTGATGGGCAAGATGTTTTATTTAAGATAGGATGCCAGGCGGGGACATATATCAGAAAAATTTGTCATGATATCGGATTAAAAATAGGTTGTGGAGCCCATATGGCTGAATTAAGAAGAACAAAAGTTGCTTCCTTTGATGAGTCAACAAAATATACACTACAGGATCTGACAGATGCATTCCATTATTACAAAGAAGGGAACAATGATAAGTTCATAAGAAAGATAATACAGCCTATAGAGAATGCAACCAGGCATCTGCCTAAAGTATGGATAATAGACTCAACCATTAAACCACTAACACATGGAAGGGATCTTGCTATTCCAGGGATATGCGAACTAGAATCAGGAATAGAAAAAGAAGAACTGGTTGCGATAATGACATTAAAAGGAGAACTTGTTGCACTAGGTATAGCAAATATGACTTCTGAACAAATAATGAAGAAAAATAAAGGAATTGCTATAAAGACAGATAAAGTGTTTATGCAATTATAAGAATTACTCAGTCTTAGTAATTATATCGTTCTGTATCCTTTTAGACTCGTTAAATACGCTTAAGAACACTTCTTCAACAAAGCTTTCATCAAGACCTTGTTCAGCAGCTATACCCTTAAGCTTCTTCATGATCTCAACTTCTCTTGCTTCGTCAAAAATAGGAATATTATTAGCCATCTTATATTCTGCAACATCTGGCATTAAAGAAAGTCTTTCTGCAAGTGCAGTTATTATAACTGTATCAATCCTGTCAATATGTCTTCTTATTTGTTTTATTTTGTTTTCTTCGCTCATCTTATAATTATTGAACCTTAACTGGTTTATAAATCTTTTGTTACTCAAAAAACAATCAATCAACAGTAAACAAAGTAGAATCATGAACGTCAAATATACCTATTCTTGCACAAGCATCTAACCACCCATGGGCATAGTTCAAAGCAGCAAACGCATTGACAAAATCATCTTTAGATTTAAAATGCAAAGCGTCTGAGAAATAACGATTAATCATATCAAGACAATCTTCCCTTTCTTTGACAAGTTTAGTCCTATTACCGCTCTTAGTAGCAAGTCCAATAGCTTTCTTTGTAACAGAGAAATACTTATCTAGTTTTTCCAATGTTATTTCTTTCATAATATCATGAAAAAACAATTGAGTATTTATTAATATCGGAAAAAACCAGCAACTATGGATAAAAATTGAGTGTAGAGGGAAAATCCGTTACAAAGTTCGGATTTTTCCTTTACGAAGAGGGCGTGCAAAGCACGACCGTGTTTGAATCCGTTATTAAAGTTTTAGAATAAAGATATATATTGTTTGAATCCGTTGTTGTATCAGGATAAAGATACTATTGATATTGATGATTTCCTAAATAACTTAAGAATTAAAAACAAATAAAATAAAAAAAGAATTAAGCTTCTTTAGTTTCCTTAGACTTCTTGGATTCCTTAGCAGATTCATAACTTTCACTAACAGGGAAAGGTCTTTTAACTGTTATAGGGATTACACCTTCTGCAAATTCCATCTTAGCAATCGCTACAGGATTATACTTAATCTCTTCAAGGTCTTTCTCATCTAACTTTATCAAGAAAGGAGCCCCCATAGATATCTGCAAAGACCTTGCTCCAAGTATCCTTGCTGTTTCATACTTATTGTAGGTTTCAACTTCTTCAGCCATTTTTAAGTACCCCTCTAAGTTCTTTTGCTTTTTCAATCCCAATATCGATCATTTTAGTTATGTCTTCCTGAGTCAATGGAGATTCACCGCCTTTTTGCATAGCACATAATGTACCGTCTGCAAGTGAAGCTACAGTTAATCTGGCATCTATTGCTTTTTCTTCTTCTGTTGTAGGATCAATAATAAGATAATCACCAATCTTACAAACAGTGACGGATAAAGGAACATTCTCAAGTTCAAGATGCTTATCAGTCTTGTGCTTATAATCTACTACATCATCCTTAAATCCAGGATATACCGTATTTTGCAAAGCTGCATATGCTGCTAATGAAGAAGCATCGAATAGATTACCTGCATCATTCAAAGAAATGATATCAATCAATACAAGCCATACTTGCTCGCCTTTCTTGACACATAATTTCTTAAAATCTAGACAGCCACTTTCTCTGATTCCCCTATCAATAACTCTTGCTAACTCAATAGCTTGAATGCTAGGTGGACCTGACTCAAATCTAGGATTTGACAAAGGCAATAACTCTGCTCCAACCATGATAGTTCCTTCACCTTCCCTATCTGGATATGGTTTTCCCATCTCTAGTTTTACTCCAACTAAAACTTCCGTATCACCAAGAGTTATTTTTGCAGAACCTTCTGCTGTTTTTGTAAAACCATACTCTAGATTTACAGGTTTTCTGTATTCTAATAGATCTCTTCCATCAAGTCTTTTATTAACTTTAAGAAGTTCTATAATGTGATTCTTTAGGTCTTTATTCATTGTTACCACCTTTTGCGTACTTATCCTTCAACGCTTGTTTCTGAATTTCATAGATCTCTTGACATGACTTTTTGCCCATCTCAATTACTTCCTTCATCTGTTCTTTAGATACTAAACCATCCATCTGAAGCAGAGATATTTTACCAGAACCTGGCATAAAAGCAATAGGTATGTCTGCAACTGGTCCGTCAGGATAAGATTCTTCTGCATAGTCTAAATCAACTACTAACTTATCGTCAACTCTTCCAACAGATACTGAAGCGACTAAATCTTTCATGATTAACCCTGCATCTGCAAGTGCCATAGAAGCTGCATTTATTCCAGCAGTTCTTGAACCTGCTTCTGTCTCTGGAAGTTCGATATAAACATCCACAACAGAATTTGGAAAATCTTCAAGATTAAGCGCAGGTAATAAAGCATGCTTTGTTACCATAGATATCTCTTTTGATCTTCTTGATCCGCCAGGTCTTACCCTGTCTCCAACTGAAGAAAAAGGCATCATATTATAATTACACCTTAAAATTCCTGTTGAAGGATTTTGTAAAAATTTAGGATACAAATTCCGAGGTCCATATACAGCTGCATAAGCCCAGGTATTCCCAAATTTAAAGTAAGCAGAACCATCTGCTTTTTTGATCACTCCTACTTTTGCGACCATTGGTCTTGCCTCGTCAAAGGCCCTATCATTTAATCTTTTCTTATAACCCATCATAATCACCCTAATTTAGCGCTAGGTTCTACCTTAGCACTAGTTCCTAATTTAACTCCTGTTTCTTTTTCAAGGAATTTCTGCATAGCATCAGTAAGCCCAGATAAATGGCTTTCTTTTTCTATCTTTCTTATTGATTGCTCTACCAATAATTCGCCTTCTGGTTTTCCATGTATCCATACTAATCCATTTTGTCCAACTACAACTTGACAGTTGGTTGCCCTCTTGATCATACTGACCATTGAACCTTGTTTTCCTATTACTCTAGGAACCTTATACGGAGAAACTTCAATTATTCTACCGCCAGTAAGCTTATGCAAACCAGGTCCTTTCATTGTTAGGTCAATCAACTTCTGTGATGTGACGTTAACAACCTGAGCAATAATATGTTCGCCAAGATTGAAATATTGTGTTAGGTCAGCGCCTTTCTGAATAAATTCAGAGGTTCCATCTCTCATGGATAACATTGCAGAATAAGCAGAATTTGTATTAACTCTCCATCCGCCGAAGTTTATATCCATAACTTCGCATATAATAACATCTCCTCTTTTTGGATTATATTTGCCTGACATAGGAATCAACTTTATAGTCCTTCCATCAATATGGACCATACCTAGTCTCCCTGCCAGAATCTTATCTCCTTCTCTGTAGGTTCCCATACTTGGAAGATTATCCATACCTTCTGCAAGTACTTCTCCGGGAACTACTATATCTTTTTCTTTTGCTATCAATTTACTCATCTTATATCACCTTATAGTTAAATTCAATCATTTCTTCTTGTTTTTCTTAGCTTTTTCGCCAAGATTTCTCTCAATAGTTTCTTTTGAGAATTTCTTGAATTTCTTTTCGTCTGTTTTTATGTAAGCAGAATCTATCCTTTCCATACTAAAATTATCTCCTAAAACCTTTTGCAAAGCCTTTAAGCAAAGCTTCAGTCCATTTTCAATTGTTATTTCAGGTTTGTACTCTTTATGTAGTATCTCTTCTATCTCCACTTCGCCCTCTCCAATAACACTTGCCCTGTATTCAAAGAATATTCCAGTAGGGTCTGTTTCATACAAAGTTGGTTTATCCCTGTCAATACCACCGACCAAAACAGAAACACCAAATGGTCTTAATCCACCACTTTGAGTACATATCTGTTTTAGATTGCATATATCTTTTACAATTGTTATAACATCAACTGGTGAATCATATGTTACAGTATGTTGTTGAGCCTTAAGCTGTGCTCTTTCGATTAAAACCCTAGCATCAGACAATATACCTGAAGCAGTTGCTCCAATATGGCTGTCTATCTGCCAGATTTTCTCTACACTCTCTGGAACGACTAGTCCATCGACAATCCTTTTATCAGTAACAAACAATACGCCATCTGAACAAGCAAGACCTATAGCAGTACTGCCTTGCCTTACTGTCTTCTTAGCATATTCAACTTGTAATAATCTTCCATCTGGACTAAACATGGTTATGGCCCTATCATAACCCATTAATTGATGTGGCATTGGTTCAACCATTTTTTAATTCACCTCAAACTCATTTTTTAATTTTTAACTTGCAATCTTCAAATATTTATTCTCAGCCTTCTTCAATATCCCACTTACACCGACTGTCTTAACAACATGACCCTTATTAAGACCACTTATTAAGCTTTTCGAATAATCGTTGTTAACTCTGAATATCCCCCTATGAATCCTTGACCTGTATTTGTCTTTTAAAAACCTTATACCTGCTTCAGAATACTTAACACCTAAGATGTTCATAGCAGCACTTCTTATGGATTTGTAAATAGCTGAGTCATCATTTAGTTTATCAGAGACAACTTCAAAAACAATGTATCTTTTCTTCGGTCTCTTACTAGGTTTTAACTTCATTTTACAAATTTGTGAGAAAACAGTATTCTCGCTTTTCTTCTCTCACTTCAACCTATAGAATTGGTTTATTGTTTATAAACCTTTTGAAAATAGGGGGTATTTTCAAAGGTTCATAGAATTTAAGTGGTTTTATGTTGTGTTTGGTTTTGTGGAGAAAAAGCATAAAACCTATTTAACACCCCTAACCCTAAATCCATTATAACTAAAATCTCTTAAATTACCATACATTACAGTAGGTTCAGAATGAGAAACAAAAGATAAACTAGTTGAAGTAAGACGTCTATTTAATACTATGGCTAAACCATCTGGATTCAACTGTTTAAGGATGTAACCTGAGTCACGTTCTGTTAATTCTAGCCCATATGCAGGAACCAACATCAAATCCATGGGATCACAAACTAGTTTTGCTGGATGACTATCTGCTATATGGGATTTACCATCTGATGATGTACCATACAAAGTAGCATCAGTGCAAAGCCTAACTTCAATTGGAGCACTATCAATATCTACCCTAGGAAACCTTTCAAGTGCCTTAGCTCGGGCATAAACATATCTCTTTGCTATTCCAGAACAATGAGTATTTTCCGATATAACCCCCCAATCCCGCCCACACAATACTTCCCCCCTATCAGCAGTTGAAATCTTAAAATAAGAAACAAAGTGTTCCCCATCAGGACAAACAATATAACCAGTGTTAGTGACATACTTATACTTAGTAACCCCCTTCCTTCTTTCTGGTTCTTGCCCCTCAAATAAAGAATAAACTGCATAAACATCCCCCACTTCATTAGCAATTTCATGTAACCTCTCTGCTAAGCTAATACCTTCTGATCTAAGTATAGGTCTACCCCAAAAAATCTCTTCAGGAAACAAAAAAATAGAAGGTCTATCTCTCATATTAGAAGCTAATAATCTAAAATCTGTAACCAAATCATCAGGACCAGTATATTCCCTATCTACTGCGACTATATCAATTTCTTTTCCATTACTACCCATAGTTTTAGAGGAAAATAGTCCTATATTTTTAAACATATCCAAAAAGTATATCAAAAACTTAATCTCTAATTAAATTAAGAACTTCGTCTCTCTTCTCTTCCATTAATTCTTTGCTCTTAGCTTCTAAGTTCAACCTTAACAATGGTTCTGTATTTGAGGGCCTTACGTTAAACCACCAATCTTCAAAATCAATCCTAACACCATCTAACCATGAGATATTCCCATCTTTATACTTAGAAGCTAGTTCTTTCATCTTTGCTTCTTTATCTTCAACTTTTGAGTTGATCTCACCAGATGCAGAATATTTTTTCAAAGGCTTAATTATATCACTTACTTTTTTGTTTTTTTCAGAGAAAATCTGGATTACCCTTAATGCTGCAATAATTCCAGAATCTGTATTAAAATTATCCTTCATATAAAAATGACATGATACTTCTCCACCTAAGATAGCATCTATCTCCCTCATCTTATCCTTGATAAAAGCATGTCCAACTCTCCACATTATAGGTATCCCTCCTGCTTTCTTGATATACTCGGCAGTCACCCAAGAACTCCTAAGATCATATATTATTTTAGCACCAGGGTTTTTCTCTAACATCTTTTCTGCAATCAAAGCAGTCATAAAATCTCCAGATATCCTTTCTCCGTTTTCATCGAAAAAGAATACTCTATCTGAATCTCCATCAGGAGCTATCCCAAAATCAGCATTTTCTTCTAAGATTTTTTTCTTTATATCAACTACATTTTCATCTAATAAAGGATTAGCTTCATGATTAGGGAAGGTGCCATCTGGTTCAAAATACATCTTAATAACGTCCAAAGGTAATTTGTCTAATACTAATTCTAGTTCTCTACCGCCAGTACCATTTCCAGCATCTATGACAATTTTCATTGGTCTTACTTTTGAAGGCTCAATAAATTTTAATAGATACTTTTTGTAATCATCAGTTACATCTTTTTTTATTATCTTACCCTTACTAGAAACATCTTCAAATTTATTCTCGATTACTAGTTTTTCTATATCCTTTATCCCTGTATCGCCAGATATTGCTATTGCATTATCTCTGGTAAATTTAAAACCATTATATTGCCCTGGATTATGTGATGCTGTAACCATTATAGAAGCAGGTGCCTTTAAAGAGTAAGCTGCAAAGTAATGCTTAGGTGTAGAGCAAAAACCATCTATAGCAATAACATCTGCTCCCTGATCAGTTATTCCTTTGATTAAAGATGCTTTTAATGACTTGCCACTTGTTCTCATATCCTGTGATACTACAACTTGTTTAACATTTAAGAAGGTTTTAGAAAAACCTTGCTTTTCTAAACCGTTTTTAAATTCCTCGGAATTTAAAAAAGTAACAAAAGCCCTGCCTATCTTATAAGCCAGTTCTTCGTCTAGTTCATCTGGGTATATTCCCCTTACATCATATGCTCTGAAGATTGACATGATAGAAATTAATGATAAATGGTATTTAAAAGTTTTGAAAACGAAGTTTTCAAACCACATATAAAAATAAATTTTTTCTAAAACTTTATGTTTTGTATAGAATATTATTATCGTTTCAAGTATCCATAGGTCCTAGCATATGGTGAGAAAGTAAATCATGTTGTGCTAAAAGCGAATACACAGGTCTTCCTATGCTAGGATTCTCAAAGCCTTCCAGTCTTAAGCCCAATTGCCTAAGTGGATGGAATAGCCCATAACGTCCATTGGAAGAGCGGGCTGAATATAATGCTCTTGCATGTTCTAAAGCATCACTAGCAAGATCACTATTTCCAATAGCCTGAGCTGATCTAGCAATATCAATATAATTTTCAATCCTTGCATAGTCACGAAAAGGGCCTGCCTTATCGATATCTATCCTCTTCCAATTTATAGGATTCATCAAACTTCTTATCAAACCCCTAAGATTAGGTCCTGCATGTTCTGGAAAATTAGGGAATGTACCTGGGTTAGCCTTAGCTAATTCAGAAGGATTTGGCTGAATAAATGGTCTTTTCCCAAATGCTATCTCATAGAGGGTTGTACCTAAGTTGTATTCATCAACTCTTCTAATTGGATCGTAGAAAGCGGTTTCAGGAGGTCTATAACCTGGACTTCCGGGGATTTTAAAATCTTTACCCCTTAATTTAGGCAAATAAAAAAGTGGTTCATCCAAAGGACATGCTCTGGACAATTCGCTTAACCCGCCATTAGCAATTAACATTATCCCAAGATCAGTTAATCTGACATCTTTTACTATGATAGAATCATCCAATAAGGATTGATCTGGATAGATAAAACCTGGACTAGATATGCCTGGAACCATAATATTATCTGGCTTAACATCCCTATGCATGATACCATAACTATGCATAAGAATTAAAGCGTCACTAATCATATCAAATATATCTAATGCAGCACATATATACAATTGTCTGCTTAATTGGTCATTATGATTTCTTTCCATAACCTTTCTTAGGTTCTTGCCTTGGATAAAATCAAATACAGCAAAGAAATCCTTGCCATCATAACCATAACCATAACAATCGACTATAGGATTATCCCTATCTCCAGGATGTGTAAGTGTAGTCTGAACAGCCATCTCATTAAAACAACGATGAAGGGACCAGACTGCTGTAGATGATACAGAGTCAGGGCTTTCAGATATAGTACGTCCATCTTTCAGGAACTTAATAGCATACATCTTTCTATCAGATCTTCTTTGAGCCTGAACCATATAACTTATGTTCCCCCCACTCATAGTCCGGATAGTATCAAACTCACCAAACACTTCAAAAGAGTTTCCATGAGCTCTTCCTTCAGGATGGAAAAGCTTAGTTTCTAATGTATCATCTTTCATATTAAGTTCTAAGTTAGATGAAGTTACCTTTTTGTTTTAAAAGATTGTTATTATCCTAATTGGTTTGATATATTTAGCTTTATTTATACTATTTACTACTTATAAGTGGTTTAAAAGCGTAAGCTTTATATATGACCTGTATTTTTTAATATACTATGGCAAATAGAACAAGAGAGGATGCTAAAGTATTATCTTATACTGCACCCGATTTAGGATTGGATTATCGTGAAGGTAAATTGCATACTAATCCTATTCCTGCTGTTGAATCTGCACTTGAAGCTGCACTTAGCGGATCTAAAAGTACAGAAGATGGTGTGGAAGAAGTATCTGGTAAATTATATGATAGACTAAATGGAAGGCATTTTGATGTTTTTTTTCTTGGAGCTATTAGAGGAGACCAAGAATTTGCTGATGGAAAAGAACCAGACTATGTAGATGCTTCTTTTGTAGGTTCTCACTATGCTAATATCCATGATGAGGCTCATCTTGAATTTGGTGTTGATAAGACAAAAAATGAATTTGATAGAGGCTGTACTACTGGATTTACACTATTCCTAAATCCCTTTGACATGATATCCACTAAATTACTAACTGGGTCTAGAGCTTTTCTGTATACTTCTAATCGTGGAGGCAGTACTGATCCTGCAGAACTTGTGAAATCCAGCTATCTTTTTATCCCCAGATAATAATTCAAACTAATCTATTTCCTCCCTAATAATAAGCCCTTTCCACAGCTTCCTTGCTTTTTCTAACCTTTCCATATTACCTGTATCAAACCATTGTCCTGAAAAGGGAAAACCTCTAAGCTAGTTTAAGTAAGTGATTTGGTTGATTGCAATTCTTGAGTTAGAAGAAGACTTAACTTATATAATATGGGAAATTTAGCTATTAATAACCCTATTATTTTTTAAATAAAAAATCATTCTTCTCTGTTTAGAAATGGTTGTAGGAAATGTAACTCTTAGTGTTGGAAGATTTCATGTAAAACTTGATAGGCATGCTAATCGAGATATTTCAAGAGGGGGAACTATCCAAAGCGAATATGGAAGATATAGTAGGGTTGTTGATTATCCTACTGATAGAGAGAATGAAGCTAATTTTGATTTTGATCTTGAAGGGAGAGTTAAAAGGATTAGTGGATATGGTTTATTTGGAACTGTGTGGGATTGGCTGCAAAGAAGTCTGAGTAATGAGTGGCTGTACTATACAAATGAAAAAATGTTTGATATGACAACAACACAAGAGACAACTGGTAGTTATTATAAACCCATCAATGGTAGAACAGATTTACCGACTATTTCTAATCCAGATGTTCTTCAAAGAAACAAACAAAAAGGTCTCTCTGAATTTAGAATATTATTACCAAGATTAAGAGAATTATTAGAAGAAAGAACAAGAGAGATATTTAGAGTTTCAGAAGAAAGATCCGGACGAGCTACTGATGAAGAAATTGAAGAATTATGGAGATTTATTTCAACAGTTGTAGATAAAGATCAAACTTATTTAGCTAGAAATGCTCAAAGATTATATGATGTGTTTGGTTTTACTTTAGGACAAGATGAATTAGTGCCAGTCTTCTCACCAGATTCAATTGTTGCAGATTATCAGGTATTTCCTGTATTAGATATGGTTGGTTGTCCTGAGAATTGTGGATTTTGTACTGTAAGTGGAAAAAGACCATTTAGAAATTATAGTAGGGAAGAGATTGATGGACAATTTCCAGGATTAAGAAGATTTTATGGGAGAGATATTGCAAACTTCAATTCAGTTGTAGTTGGACAGAATGATCCATTTACAAATCCCGAGATGGTTTTGTATGCTGCAAAAAGGGCATATAGTGAGTTGGATATTGCAAATTCGTATCCACAAGGCTCAAATTTATTCTTATTTATAAGAAACAGATCATTACTAGACCTTTCTGATTCAGTTCTTGATAAATTAGAAAAATTACCTTATGAAAATATATACCTTAATGTAGGGTGGGAAGCTGTGACTGATGAAAATTTAGGAAAATTAGGAAAATCACAATCTCGAGAAGAAGTTCTAGCAGGAATGAAAAAAGCTGCTGAGATTATGAAAAAAGGAAGACTAATACTCTCTGGAAACTTTATATCAAGTAGTGTTTTTAATCGAGGTTATACTCATGATATAGGTCAAGCATTATGGGATACAGGATTTAGAGGAACAGCATATCTTTCTCCACACCTAGGACAATGTGATCGTGAAACACTAGAAGGGGATTATATTAGTCTAAGAAGTTATGAACACAACAAGGTTTTACTTTATATAATGCAAAGATTATGAATGATAACTAATCTATTTCTTCCCTAATAATAAGCCCTTTCCATAACTTCCTTGCTTTTTCTAACCTTTCCATATTACCTGTATCAAACCATTGTCCGGAAAAGGGAAAACCACGAAGCTTACCTTCACGAGCTAACTTAGGAAAAATCTCTTTCTCTAACATACAATGCTTTCCTTTAGGTATCATCTCAATCACTTCTGGTTCAATAATATAAAAACCTGAATTGATCAGATTAGAAGGAGCATCTTCTTTCTTTGGCTTTTCTACAAATTCTAATATACGTGAACCATCCAATCTGGCAACACCATACTGTGATGGATCATCAACAGATGTCAAAGCGATCGTAACTAATGCCTTTTTACGCTTATGCAATCTATACATCCTGGCGATATTGATACACTTTAACTCATCACCATTAGAGACGATAAAACTATCAGTTAACATATCCTTAGCTAATACTAAAGGTCCTGCAGTTCCCAGGGGCTTATCTGGACTTTCTTCAACATAATCTACATTCATACCAAATTTGCTTCCATCTGTAAAATAATCTCTGATCTTATCTGCAAGATAGCCTGTGGATAATATAACATCCCTAACACCATATTTCTTAAGAAGGTCAAAAAGCCATTCTGTTAAGGTCTTTCCCTGTACATCTACAAGAGCCTTAGGAGTATGCAGAGTTAAAGGTCTTAACCTAGTCCCTTTACCACCAGCTAAAATTAAAGCCTTAGTTGGAATAGAGATACCCAAAGAATCCTCAAGAATCTTTCCGATCTCCTGGCTACGATTCTTAATGTGCTCGCCATCTATCCTCTTATCTAACTCTTTGATCAGATCTTCATTCAATGTTATAGTTACTCGTTCTTTCATTTTTATTGACTACTTATTATTTATTTTTTATTGATTATTATTAAGTTTTATTTGTTTTTATTTATTATATTTTTATTAGTTTTAATTGGTTATTATTAGTTATTTTTTATTTATTGATTTTTTATTATTGGTTATTATTAAGTTTTATTTGTTTTTATTTATTATATTTTTATTAGGTTTAATTGGTTATTATTAGTTATTTTTTATTTATTGATTTTTTATTATTGGTTATTATTAAGTTTTATTTGTTTTTATTTATTATATTTTTATTAGGTTTAATTAATCTTAACTTATTATTTTTATTCTTTTATTGGAATTATTTTTTTACCTTTTATTGAACCAATTTATTTCCATTAAATAAAATATTATTTCCCTCAAAAATATGTTTTTTCCTTGTTCTTTTACCCTATTGGAAAAAACAGTTAATCTCACCCAATTACAATATTATATTAATTTCTTCTTAAATTCCCTACCCTATAACTATACTTATAAAGCTACTATATAAATCTTTCTATTTTAGTATGATAGTGTATGATAATCGAAAAGTTTATATATTAGTTATCCAAAAAGCAATATAGAGGGTGTTATTATGCTTTTCAAATCAAATATTTGTAAAGTACTAAACAATCAAAGATTGCTTGTATCCAAGAAAAGCAAAGCTTTTCTAAGGATATTACAAAACCGGAGGTTTTGAAATGGCTATAACAGGAGAGAAAAAGAAACAAATTGCTGTTTTAACAGGCGGAGGAGATGCGCCAGGCTTAAATGCTGTAATTAGAGGTTTAGTCTTCAAAGCTAAAAAATTAGGTTATGATGTTCTAGGTATTAAACATGGATGGAAAGGACTTCTTGAATGTCAGGAATGTGAATCACCAGAAGTTCTTGATCTTGATGAAGTAGAAAATATACATATGCTTGGTGGAACAATACTGCATACATCCAGAACAAATCCTTACAAAGTAGAAGGCGGACCTGAGAAAGTAAAAGAAAATCTTAAGAAATTAGAATGTGACTTTCTTGTAGCTATAGGTGGAGAAGATACATTGGGTGTTGCATCAAAACTTGCAAAAGAAGGTGTAAATGCTATTGGCGTTCCAAAAACAATCGATAATGACCTTAGTGAGACAGACTATACTTTTGGTTTTAATACTGCAATAACAAGGGCAACTGAGTCTATACAAAATCTTCATACAACAGCAAAATCACACCATAGGATTATGGTAATTGAGGTAATGGGCAGACATGCAGGATGGATGACTCTTGAGGCTGGACTTGCAGGTGGAGCTTCTGCTATATTATTACCAGAAGAAGAAACAGACATAGAAGACCTTGTAAAGATAATAAAGAACAGAGACAAAAAAGGAAAACATTATACGATAATCGCAATCTCAGAAGGAGCAAAACTAAAAGGCGAAGATGAGAGTTATAAAAATTCCAAAAAAGATGCTTTTGGGCACAAGATATTAGGCGGTGCTGCAGAAAGACTGGCAAAATTACTAGAAGAAAAGACAGGAAAAGAATCAAGGTATGTTGTCTTAGGACACCTCCAAAGAGCAGGAGAACCAACTGTTTTTGACAGGGTTTTAGGAACAAGGCTAGGGATAAAAGCAGCTGATATGGTCGATAAAGGAGAATTCGGAAAGATGGCTGCACTAAAAGGAACTGATATAGTTGCAGTTGACCTAGATAAAGCAACTGGCACATTAAGGACAGTTCCAAAAAATAGAATTGACGAAGTAAAATTATTTTATGATTTATGATAACAATTAAGGTTTCAACATTGTGGATGAAAATTGAGTGAAGAGGTAAAATCCATACGAACTTCAAAAAGCGTAGCTTTTTGACGGTTTAGAAATTTTTAATTTCTAAAAGTAGGGATTTTTCCTTTTCGAAGAGGGCATTTTTGCAAAAGCAAAAATGACCGTGTTTGAATCCATTATTGTTATTGAAATTTTTTAAGACTAAAAATTAAAACCAATGAGGTGAAATTAATGCCATTCGTAACAAACAAAGAATTGATGGACAAAGCAATGGAAGAGGGCTTTGCAATAGGTGCTTTTAATATCAACAATATGGAATTAGCCCAAGGAATTGCTTGGGCAGCTAAAGAACTTAACGCCCCTTTAATATTACAAGTTTCCAAAGGCGCAAGAACTTATGCAGGCAAAGACTATATAATGAAACTGATGGAAGCAGTTGAAAAAGAAACAAACTTGCCAATATCAATCCATCTTGATCATGGACCTGATTTTGAGCTTTGCAAAGCAGTTATTGACGATGGTTTTACATCTGTAATGATTGACGGTTCACACGAACCTTTTGAAAACAATATAAAATTGACAAAACAAGTTGTTGACTACGCAAAACCAAAAGGGGTAAGTGTAGAGGCAGAACTTGGAAAATTAGTTGGCGAGCAGTTTGATTCAGGAGAAGGCGGAGCTATTGCAAAGAGTGCTGTTTATACTGATCCAGATGAAGCAAAGGAATTTGTCGATAAAACAGGCTGTGACACATTAGCAGTTGCTATCGGAACATCACATGGAGCATACAAGTTCAAATCAGAGCCTAAATTAGACTTTGAAAGACTAAAACTAATAAGGGAAAAAGTAGATATCCCATTAGTACTTCATGGCTCTTCATCAGTACTTCCAGAATATGTAGATATCTGCAATAAGTTTGGGGCAACGATAGAAGGAAGCAAAGGCGTTCCTGAAGAACAGATAAAAAAAGCTGTTGAGATTGGAGTTCAGAAAGTAAACATAGATACTGACCTAAGATTAGGTATGACTGCAGGCATAAGAAAAGCTATAAGTGAGGATCCAAAAAACTTTGATCCAAGAAAATACTTAGGACCTGCACGAGATTTAGTAAAAGAAGTTGTAATGAGGAAGATAAAAATATTAGGCTGCGAAGGAAAAGCAGACCTGTTCCTAAAAAAATAGTGAGGAGATAAAGAATGGAAAAGATAAAAGTAGGAATTGTCGGTTATGGAACAATAGGAAAAAGAGTAGCAGATGCAGTATTATTACAAGATGATATGGAACTAATTGGAGTTACGGTACATAGCTATAATTATAGGATGATATCCTGCCAGGAAAAAGGAATTTCTATGTACAAGTTTCCAGAAGCACATGATCTTAATGGTCTAAAGATAGCAGGAGAATTTGAAGAGCTGCTAAAAAAGGTAGATATAATTGTAGATTGTTCACCTAAACCAAAAGGGGCAGAAAACAAAGAAAAATATTATGCCCCCAATAAACTAAAGGTCATATATCAGGGTGGAGAAAAACCAACAGTTGCAGATATAAGCTTTACTGCACAATGTAATTACAAAGATGCAGTAGGAAAAGACCATATCAGAGTTGTAAGTTGTAACACAACAGGATTATGCAGGACATTGAATGCTGTAAAAAGTAAGTATGGGATTGAAGCAGTCCACGCAACAATGATAAGGCGAGGGGCAGACCCATGGGATATAAGACATGGTCCGATAAATGCAATAGTACCAGTACTTGAACTTCCATCGCACCATGGTCCTGATGTAAGGACAGTTCTTCCAGATGTAGAGATATTCACAACAGCAATATCTGTATCAAGCACTTTGATGCATATGCATACGATTACAGTAGATTGTACAGAAGAACCTGATGTAGATGAAGTGATCAAACTATTCAAAGAAACATCAAGAGTAAGGGTAGTTGCAAATGAATCTGCAGTAAGGTCAACAGCAGAGATTATGGAATTTGCAAAAGACTTAGGCAGAAACAGAAGTGATATGCCTGAGATTGTTATATGGAAAGAAGCAGTAGGAACTCACAAGAATAAACTTCTATATATGCAGGCTATCCATCAGGAATCAGATGTTGTCTGTGAAAACATAGATGCAATCAGGGCAGCTATGGGATTTGAAGATGGAGAAGCTTCTATAGAAAAGACAAATAAGGCATTAAGTATAGACATGGGAAAGCATAGTGCTGAATAAGTCAGGATTAAATTTATTTCTTTTTTTATTATATATAGTTATAGGCAGAGTTAAACTATAATTACAAGTAAAGCTAAACCTAATTTACAAGAAGAACTAAGCCAAAGTTACAAGTAGAGTTAAACTATAATTACAAGTAGAGTTAAACCTAGTATATGATTAGAATTAATCTATAGGGTTTAAGTAAAGATAAACAATATCAACTATCCAGTTCGCCCCAACCATCTGGATTTCTGATAATAGAATTATTCCTATTAAAATAACTATCATTCTTCTTAACCTGTTTTTTGATATGTTTTTTTGATCTGCCAAGACCCATGAATTTCTTGTGCCATTGGTGTAGATAAGATGTTTTATCGGTGATATATCCCATCTTAAGCCCTAAGAGTTCAAACCTCTTGACCAGATCGTCATCTTCTCTACCCCATAAAGTATAAAATTCATCATAACCACTGAAGAACATATTGTTTTTTATAAAAATTGCTTAAATTGACACTGTCCACTTATAAGCAAACTTTTACTTTATAAGAATCAATCAAAAACTCTATTATATGGGATCTCAGAAATCAAAAACCCAACCGCCTCAAGGGGCGGGGTAAAACATATAAATATAAATTCAATTTATTTAGAGTTTAAATTATTTAGATATATTAAGTTAATTGTTAAGCTTGTAAAAGAGATTCAATATTCGTTGTTATTTCTTCTACCTGCTCCACCTTTAACCACCTATTCTTCTTGTTTTCCATTGTCTCTGGATCTTTAATATCTCTCAAAGCATATCTTAATAACATTGTGACTTGGTCTGCCATAAGAAACCTATCATAAGAATTATAATCCTCAAAATCACTATTCATCATTCTAAAATAACCTTGATCAGGGACTTCCATCTGACAATGTCTTTCATAGATTAACCATGTAGGATTTTCACCTGTATTCCCGGTCTGTCTAGATTTAACGGCTTCACCAGGTATTTGTGGTGCCGTTAGTATAACTCCGTCAGACCAAGACCCCGACAAATAATCCCCTGGTTTAGCATGACTAAAATTTGATGTTGACATAGTTGGTTGTAATTACACTGCAGCATATAAATATTATGTTAATTATACAGTATCTGTTTATACTTTGCTTGACTTCTCCTAATAGCCCTGATTAATCTGTTGGTTTGGCATCTGATAGATTCATTAATACCTCATTTAAATTCAATTAAACCAAGAAATATATCAAGAACACCAGTCACCGCTCTTTCTTCTTATTTTTTCCATAATCTTTCCTTTAGTGAGTTTCATATATGTAATAAACTCACAGTAGGGAAATAGTTTTGGGATAACACACCCAGGATTAAAAAGGAATGTTTTTAAAGGAGATATATTTAACTTTACCTAATGATAACATTAATAGGATTAGGAGAAGTGGGTTTAGCATCTTACAAAGAAATTTCTAAAAAGACAGATATATTGGGTGTAGATATAGATGAAGGGCTTATAAAAAAACTAAAATCTGATGGATTTAATGTTTCAACAAATCTTCCTGAGAGAAGTGATATTTATATTATATGCACTTATAGTACAGAACAAGTTTTAGATGTAATATCCAAGATTAACTATGAAAATCAACCGTTAGTCATTATAGAATCCACATTAAAACCAGGTACAGTTGAAAAGATTAAAAATAAAGATTGTGATCTAGTCTTGTTCCCTCACAGATATAATAAAGACGATCCAGAACATGGTATTTTTAATCTAGATAGAATAATCGGGGGACTTACAGAAAAAGCAACACAAAGGGCAATTGAATTCTATTTGGAGTTTATGGATAGAAAAATGATTCATACGTTTCCAATTGATATTGTTGAGTTATCTAAACCTCTGGAAAATGCATATAGATTTATAGAAATATCAATTGCAGAAGAACTAAGTCTAATCTGCAGTAAAAAGAATATTGATTTTAATAAACTAAGAGAAGCTGTCAATACAAAATGGAATATTGAGATTAAAGAAGCAAGAAATGGTATCGGTGGAAAATGTCTGCCTAAAGACATAGAAATAATTAACGAATTTCTTGATGATAATACCATCTTCAATGAATCTATTAAAATAGATAAAAAATACACTAAAAATAAAAATGGAGAATAAGCGAATTCTGATAACTGGTGGTGGTGGATTTATTGGTAAGAATCTTATAGAAAAACTTGATAAAAATAATGATTTAATAATTCTTGACAAAGAACAAGTTAATTTTGAGAATAGTATTACCGCAGATATAAGAAAAAAAGATTGGTTTGATAAAGTAGGTAAAGTTGATTATATCTTCCATCTTGCATCAATAGTTGGTGTCGACTATGTAGCTAAGCACCCAATTGAAATCAAATCTACAGAAATACAAGGCATGAAAAATATCATTGAATTTGCTAAAAAGAAGGATATTAAAAAGATATTTTATTCATCAACATCATCAATATATGAAACAGCAAATAGACCAACACCATACAATATGTCGAAGCTTTTTGCAGAGCAATTATTGACGGACTCAAAATTAAACTTCACGATTATGAGATATTTTAATGCTTATGGTAAGTATCAACAAGAAAAGATGGTCATTTCGAGATTCATAAACCTAGCATTAAATGACAAACCACTGACAATATTTAGCAACGGCAAACAAACAAGAGATTTTACATTTATTGAAGATGCTATAAATGCAACAATAATCATATCTGATTCAGATAAAACAGATTATAAAACATTAGATATAGGCACTGGAAAGGAAACAAATATACTTGAGCTTGTATCTACAATCAAGGAAATAACAGACTCTAACTCAAAAATAATCCATAAAGATCCACCAGAAGAAAGGATCCCTTTTGAAGTAAAAAGAAGAGCATGTAACCCAAAAATGCTAAAAGAGCTATTAGGATTTGAATGTAAAACAACCATATCTGAAGGGATTAGAAAAACTGTAGAGCATATAAAAAACAAAGAATGAAGTACCTAATCACCGGCGGAGCTGGTTTTATTGGTTCTCATATTGCTGAAAAACTAATTAAAATGGGGAAGAAGTAACTATAATCGACAATATAAAAAGAATAAATGAGCTATTAGAAAAACAAATAAAATCAATATATGAAAAAGAAAGAGCTGGAGACTTTAAACACAGCTTAGCAGATATTACAAAACAAAAAGAATTATTGAAATTTGAAAATGAGTATAGCTTTGATGAAGGTCTAAAAGAAACAATTGAGTGGTTTAAATACAATAAATGATTGGGTATTAATAAATTAATCTTTAGCACTACCAATAATACATCCTAAACCAAAGATTTAAATAAGTGAAATATATTATTTTTTGATGGGGTGCATATAAACTTGAAAAGATTATTTTATATTGTTGACTTATCATGCAAGAGAAGAGAGGAAGATGTTTCTAACATAATTAGTTTTCTTCTTGAAAATAATTGGTCATATGCAAAGAAGCTAAAAGATGCCGATTTTGTTTTATTAAATACATGTGCTTTTAATAAAAGTAAAGTAGAGTTCATGAAAGAAAAAATAGTTAGGATAAAAAATAAAGCAAAAAAAGAAGCCATATTTATGGTTGGAGGATGTCTACCTAAAACAGATTATAACTCACTATATAATCTATTTAAAGGAAAAACAATCAATCCCTCTGATTTTAGTGCTTTAAATGATCTTCCAGGAATCGAAACAAAAATAGAAGATATATCTAAGAATGAATATAGGGAAAATTTAATTCCAGCCTATTTTAATCATAAACCTGCTGATATTTCCATAATCAAAAGGGGTATTTATTCATTAAAAAATAAGGGTCTTTTCGCAACAATAAAAAGTGCCATAACACCACATATTGGCAAAGGAAATAATGCTACTAAAAACAAAGAATTTAAGATATTCATTGCTAAAGGGTGCAACAGGAAGTGTTCCTATTGTGCAATACACTTTGCTGTTGGTTCTTTAAATAGCAAACCATTATCCAGCGTTTTAAACAGAATTAATGAAGGAATAGATTTAGGATACAAAAAAATAGGCCTTTTTGGTGATAGTATTGGGGATTATGGATTAGATATAAATATTGACCTAGGTAAATTACTAGATAAAATATCTTCAATAGACAAAGATTTTAGTATAGCTCTATATGATCTCCATCCTTCCAGTTTTTTGATGTATTTCAACCAAATAGAAAGATTATGCAAATCAGGTAAAATATATTTGCTTTACATACCAATACAGTCAGCCAATAAAAGAATACTTAAATTAATGGAAAGGTATTATGATATTGACCAGGTAAGAAGTAATGTATTAAAACTGAAAAAATACAAAAAGTTATATATTATAAATGGCATCATAATTGGATTTCCTAGTGAAACTGAAAAAGAATTTGAGGATACTTTAACATTTCTGAATGAAACTAAAAATAATATGAGTCTTATCCATTTTTATAGTGACATGCCTAACACAAAATCATCTAATATGGAACCTAAGGTTGATAAGATTTCTATGGGGGCAAGATATGCCAAGATAAAAAACTCCAATATCCCCCATTATAAGCAGTGTATTGAAAAAGAACTAAAAACCCTATGATGATTAATACCTTTATGTGTTGATTATATAGGTAAAGTGAAACCTACCTATAAAATTTAAAAAAATAGATAATACGGGAGGGTGGAAATTTCATATTTTCAATAAAATATCTGATTCTATGCTTTATCGTATACATTGGAACAATGATTTTCTTAGTCGGTCTTATGTGTAAAGTCCAGTCCCTAATTTTTTTCTCAGTTATCAAATGATGGCAATCCCCAAAACAACGCCAATTTAACGGGAAACTTAAGATCGCCATATTAGATACCCTCATTATTTCTTTGAAAACATCTTTTTGCTTTACACCTAAGTGCTCCAATACCTGTAATGCTATGAATAAATCATATTTTTTATCTGGTATAGGCCAGGGGCATTTTTTAGCATCATGCAAATACTTAATTTTTGGGAATTCTTCAATCTTGTTTAAATCAGAAGCATTCTTAGTTGCGAATCCTGCTCGAGATAAGGGATTAAAGTCCATTACATCACAATCATCTACAATAGGTCTTTTATATGGGCCTAATTCTAATACAGAATCAAATTTTTCATTTTTTAGAACATTGATAACTTCATTAAAATACCCCCACCTACCTTTCCAATATTTATCTAATACCTGTAACTGGTCAAACTCAGGTTTAGTCATAAATCCCATGATGAATAGTTGTTTGACTAATATATATAAAGTTTACCTGACTTGTAATATTTCAAAAGGTTTATATCTTTGGTGAAAATTCTAATAATGAACCTGGGGGACCAATAAAGAATGAAAAAGTTTTCGAATTCAAAGAATTTTCAAAGCAAAATGAAAGTAGGACTCTTTGGATATTATAATTTCGGAAATTTTGGAGACGATATTATGGCTTTTATTATCTCACAACATCTAAAATCAAAAAGAATAAAATTCAGAATTTTTGGAGATCCAACAATATTTAGGGATCAACACAACCTAAACACAACCAATTCAATCAAAAATCTTGTAGACTATTCTGACATTATCATCATAGGTGGAGGGGGCTGCCTCATACCTAGAAAAGATAAATATTTCACTGAATACAACAATCAAATTGCTAGATTAATTGAACTATGCAAATTAAAGTCCACACCATTATATGCAATCTCAATAGGGGGCAATGGAGTTCCACTAAAAAGGATATACCCTAAACCCAGAAGAGATTTAATTCATTCTATAAGATATGCTACATTTAGAAACCCTCGAGACCTAAAGCTACTTAATGAGTCTAAAATAAAAGGCCACTACTATCCCGATATTGCATGGCTAACACCCAGATTCTTTCAAGGGAAAAGAACAAAAACAAAAAAAATAGGCATTAACATCATGCCATCAAAAAACATTCTTTTTAGATTCATTCTCGATATAATAATCAAAACAGCTATTAAAAAAAACAGAGACTATGAATTTATTTTTATTGATACTAGATCTAAATTAAATTTGGATCGTTTCAACACATTTCATTTAAAAGGCAAATATAGTAACTGTTCAAAAAGAAAATTTCATCAACTCAATGAAGATATTGAATTTATCAAATCATTAGATCTATTGATAACTTCTAGACTCCATATAGGAATTATTGCACTGGCCTATAATATTCCCGTTATTTCCTTCCTCCCAAAAATAAAAACAAAACATGCTTTCAAAAATGTAGGCCTCCACCACCTATTATGGGGTATTGGGGGATTATTTAATCTGATTTATTACTTTAGCTCTAAAAAAAGATTAAGAAAGCTTCTCAATTCACTATCTCATTTCAACAGCACACCAATTATAAATAATGCAGAACACCATCTAAAAGAATTAGATTCAATAATCACAAGAAATGAGAATTTGCAGACTAAATTAGGATCGCCCACTTAGGTGATCTATTGTACACCTTTTAAAAGTTCCCTGAAAATGCCGAGCTTGCACTTTGGGGTTTGTAAATTTAACATATACCCTACCTATTTTTTTGACTATTTTACCCCCCCCTAGCAAAATATACAATAATCCCTCTATATATTTCAGGCTCCCAATTAACTTCTTCTGCTTACATATATTCCAAGCTTTAAGCGAACCTCTCTTGTATTTATACATTACACCACAATTAACAAGCCAAAAATACAAACCAGCTACCAAGTTCTTTCTTTGAGTTGTTAGTTTGTTTTTTTCTTTTAAAAGATTTAGGGTCTTGGAAATGAGTCGTTTATATGTTGGAAAATGCCCTGGATTTCCACCTTTATAAGAGATAGAATCCTTCTTTGTCTCTCTCCAAAAATAATCTATAATCTCAAATTTCTTATATTTTAGTCCTTTGATTAAAGCTCTCAGATTATACTCCCATCCCTGGAAGCATCTAAGTGTCTCATCCCATCTACCTACTTTTTTTAATGAAGATCTTTTCCAGATTGGACCAGTAGTTTGCCAAGGTATGTCGAGTTTTAAGAATCTATTAATATCATCTTCTTTGGTAAAAACATTCCATAGGAGATCTAAGTCTTCTAGCTTATTATCATATAGTCTACACAGAAAAACTCCAAAATCCAGGTCTGGGTTAAGAGACATGAATTCTAATCTTTTTTTCAAACAATTAGGCAATAAGTAATCATCTGAATCAAGAAATATAACATATTTTCCTTTTGAACGTTTTATACCTTCATTTCGACACACAGGTGCTCCTGACTTCCTACTTTTTCTTTTGAAGTATTTGATCCTTTTGTCTTGTATATCCTTAAAAAAGATATCTGTTCCATCAGATGAACCATCGTCAATAATAATCGCCTCCCAATTAATATAGGTTTGATCTTTTAATGATTTGATTGTATCTTTAAGAATATACAGCCTGTTCTTGGTTGGTATTATAATCGATATTAACATCCTACACATAGTATAGCATTGCAATTGATTTAAATAAGTTTCTATCGATTAATTTCTGAACAAAAACATTTATTAAGCAGCGCATCCCCCACTAAATCATGGAACATGCCCTGTTTATTACAAACTCAAAAAACCTAAAATATTACAAAGATGATTTTTCTAGAATTTATTTTGGCAATGAATTTTGTGAGAGACTTATCCCAAGTATGTATGAAACACAGAAAATGATCAGATTTTGTAATAAATCAAAAATCCCTTTAACTATAGTAACCCCTTATCTTACAGACAAAGGGATAAAGGAATGGGGCAGTCTGATGAATAAATTGAAGAAAAACAAAATTATAGATGAGATTGTGTTTAATGATTGGGGGATGTATAATTTATTTAAAAAGAAATTATCCAACAAAAGATGGGTCAAAGGCAGAGTTTTATCAAAACAGTATAAAGACTTAGTGTTAGATTCCACTAGAAAAGAAACCTATGAATCCATACTCCCCCTATTCCAAGGCGAAATGACAGATACAAAGATGTGCCAAGATTTTTTAGCAGAAAATGATGTACTGATGGTTGAATTAGACAACCTTTCTCAAGGAATTCATCTTAACCTAAAAGGATCTAAGATAAAGGCTTCATTATACCATCCATTTAAGTATATATCCACGACTAGACTATGTCCATCTGCAAATTGCACTAGCAAACACAAAAGAATATTAACCATAGAAGACAGCTGCAATTTTGAATGTAAGAAATATACATTTAAAGTAGAAAAAAAAGGAAGAACAAAACATATGATACTAAAAGGAAATACATACTTCCACTACTTAAATAATGTACCTAAAGACTTAGAAAAAAAAGGAATAACTAGGTTAGTATTCCAACCACAAATACCGATGTAAAATGAAAATAGTAGCACCAGTAGGTAACCTCAAAGAAGTTGAAAAATTATTAAACGCAGGAGCTGATGAACTATATACTGGCATGCTGATAATGAAAGGTAATAAATTAAATGATGTTAACTATTTTACAAGTGCACGCAGAGGCAAATCCTGTAGTTTAAATAGCATAAACGAATTAAAAAAAGCAAACAAGATAGCTAAAGAAAAAAAAGCAAAGATCTATATCACCTTGAATTCATTTGTTTATATAGAAAAACAATTTCCTAAGTTAAAAAAACTAGTATATGACATATTAGGGACAGAAGTCAATGGATTTATTGTAAACTGTCCAAGTATGGTTAAGTTTCTTAAAGACATTGACAAGAAAATAGATATAAAAATCAGTAGTATGGCTACATGCCTTAACTCCGAATGTGTAAAGCTCTATAAAAAGATGGGTGCCTCTCAAATTGTACTTCCAAGGCATCTTAGTTATGAAGAAACAAAAAACATTATAAAAAATAACAAAGATACAAAATTTGAGATGATGGTTTCAAACGGAAGGTGTAGAAATCTTAATGGTCTTTGTCACCTTTGTCACGCCACCGCTCCAAAAAATACAATAATAAAAAAGATAACTGGGAAAAAAATAATGATGAAGTTATTCAGTTTAAGGGAAGGAAATTATGGTTTAGCTCACAAAAAATTGAGTAGTTACTTTGAAAATAAAAATATAATGCACCTATTAAACGCAGATAGCGGATCTTGTAGGGCAAATTTCCAGGTTGATTTCAAACCAAAAGACAAAAATACAAAAGTAATCAGAAAAAACATAGATAACTTCTACATGCCTAACAGATTTAGGGAATGTGGCTTATGTTCATTATACTACTTTAAAAAGATGGGGGTCAATTTGCTAAAGATAGTTGGAAGGAGCTTTAAAACAAATCTTAAAATAGATAATGTAAAGATGCTAAAAGAATCATTAAACCTGTTAAACCAAAAAATAACAAAAGAAGAATATTTTAATCAAGTTAAAAAAATAATTAAAAGAACAACGGGGTTAAGATGCAGTATATTTAACTGCTACTACCCTGAAATATTCTACAATTCTAATCCAAGAATATGAACAGCCTATTTGAGTAAAATTTACTGATGTCATTTACAACAACAATCCTGTTTTTTCTCTAAAGAATTATGGTCTAAAAACCTAGATGTTTTACAACCCCCCCTGCAATAATCTGCTTTTTCACAACCCTTGCACCCTTTAGGGATCTTATTCCATTCAACTTTCAAGACGTCATATTTTTTGATTATCTGCTTCAAAGGACTATGATTAACATCACCAATCCTAAAATCAGAAGTAGTATAAGGGCAAGGTAAAACATCACCATTAAACATCACAAACAAAGCTTCATTATAACAAACACAATTACTTTTCATAACCTTCTTATAAATCAAATTAGTAATATAACGTCTTGGATAAATTTTCTTATATGTTTCCTGTGCAAAACACCACTCTTCCGCACTTAACTCCAACCCATTATTAACCTTAGCATCATTCAAAGGAACATATCTTTCAACCTTAACTTTAACTCCTAATTTCTTTCCTATCAAAAGAATATCTTCAAAAAAAGGAAAGTTAAGTTTTGTTAAAGCAACAAACAAAACTATCTTAAATCTCTTTTTCTTACATCGTTTTATATTTTCATAAACCTGATCATAAAAATCATTTAATTTATGCTTAGCATAAGTCTTAGGATGATCAAAATTAAATACTAAAACCAACTTATCCTTAAAATTCAATAACTTGGCAATCACATCTTCATCAATATGTACCCCATTTGTATAAAGATAAGATGTAATCCCCTTATCATAACACTCATTAATAAAAGAAAATATATCTGGATTTAAAAGAGGCTCGCCACCTAAAAATGCAATTTTTCTTATTCCATTATCTCTCACTTCAGAGATTAAAGAATGAATCTTCTCATTAGACAACCCCTTACATCCATTTCTTTCAGAATAGCAATAAATGCAATTTAAATCACACTTATTAGTTATATGTATGCCAATGGACCTCACTTTACAAAGTTTAGATATATGTAAGACCCTAAATGTGGCTATAATTAAGTTACTATTCGCTACAAAATTCAAAAAAGAGTTAGGTAATAAAACAGCCGTTTTAGCTAAAAAATCTCTTATGAAACTCCCTATTTTAGACACATAATCACCCTTACTAACAGTATCTATACACCTCATATATATGATTTGCTGTTTAGATAATCTTTAATTTACTAAATTCAATATTACATAAAGATTTTTATAGATATTAGCCCTACTTAACTAGTATGAATAATAAAAAGAGTAAAAATGAAATTATAGAAGAAAGTATAGGTAAAAGAAAACTAAATAGGTTCAAATCAACATTCTCCCATATACTAAAGAAAGGAGACCTACTTGATGTAGGATGTGGAAAAGGAGATTGGCTTAAGTTTCTAAGTGAGAGAACAAAATTAAGCCTTATGGGGGTTGATGCTTCTCAGATTAATTTAAATAAAGCAAATAAGAATCTTATTGGGAAGAATATACCTATAAAGATAACAAATGCTATGAATCTGCCTTTTCCAGACAATAGATTTGGTCAAGTAACTGCACTAGAAGTATTGGAACATATGCCCCAATGGAAAATAGGATTAGGGGAGATTATAAGAGTTGCATCAAAGAAAGTAGTTATTACTGTACCCTACAATGAAAAACCAATATGTGAAATCTGCCCAAATTGCAAATCCATATCATATTTAGAAGGACATATTAATAGGTTTACTGATAAAGATTTTAAATCCATCGATATAAAAGGAAAAATTACATTTCATAAAATTAAGTATACATCTAGTTTTAATTACCAAATAAAATGGAGGGGGTTATTAAGGTCATCAAATAAAATATCATACTTAAAAAATATTAAAATTAACACTAAAATACCAAAAACTGTCTGCCCGTCTTGCCATAAAGGAGCACCCTATAAAAAATATGCAAAAAGGTTCATACGTAGATTGATAAGGACACTAACTAATTCCCCAGAATATCTCTTGGTAAGCATAGACTTGACTGATTAGCAATAGAAATCCGAAAAGTATTAAATACCTACCCAACTTATTCATGATAATGAAACTCTCAGTTGTCCTCCCATGCAGAAACGAAGAAAAAACAATAAAGATATGTATAACAAAAATAAAGAAAGCACTTAAGGGAATGGACTATGAAATTATTGTTTCCGATTCATCGTCAGATAGAAGCACAGAAATAGCAGACAAACTTAAAGTAAAGATTGTAAATGCAAAAAAAGGTTATGGTAATTCTTACTTAGAGGGATTTAAGCATGCAAAAGGCAATTACATTGTGATGGGTGATGCTGATGACACTTATGATTTTCTAGAGATTCCAAGATTTATAGGGGAACTAGATAAGGGTTATGATCTAGTCATAGGATCAAGACTAAAAGGCAACATCAAAAAAGGAGCAATGAAACCATTGCATAGGTACATTGGAAACCCAATCTTAACTTTAATATTCAATAGCTTATTCAATACAAGATTTACAGACACACACTCTGGTTTCAGGGCAATAAAAAGAAATTCACTAGAAAAATTAAACCTAAAAAGCACTGGAATGGAGTTTGCACTAGAGATGCTTATAAAATCTGCAAAGAAAAAGCTAAAGATAAAACAAATCCCCATAAGTTATTCGAGAAGAATAGGGGAAAGCAAGCTTAATTCATTCAAAGATGGATTAAGACACTTAAACTTGATGTTCAAAGAAAAACTAAAGAACTAAGAAAATAAAATTCTCTTTATAACAGGAAACCCCACATTAAATATATTTGATTTCTGGACACCGGACCCCCTAGGTTTAACTTTAACTGGAATTTCTGTTATACTAAAACCCCCTTTTAATGTTTGAATTGTAATCTCTGTTTCTATATCAAAGCCATTAGACTTAATCTGCTGCATAGTTCTAACTTTATTATTAAAAACCCTATAACCGGACATAAAATCAGTTATTTCTTTACCACTTAAATATTTTTTAAATTTAAGATTAAATAAGAATAATAACATCTTCAAAAAGATTCCCCTTAAAAATATGGAATTGTTATTATGTTGATTAATATTAACCCTCTTCCCAATAACCATATCTACAGACCCTTCTCTGACCAACTGAATCATTTTTTCACAATCTGAAGGGTAAAATGCATCGTCACCATCAACTAAAACATAAATATCTGCTGATTCTTTTAGAAGTCTTCTGACTGTATGCCCTTTGCCTCGACAGCCCTCAAAAACCACCTTTGCACCTGATTTCTTAGAGATATAACCAGTTTTATCTGTACTACCATTGTCACATACAACCACTTCACCATATTTAGCATAAGACTGGATAACTAAAGGAATATTCTTTTCTTCATTATAAGCTGGAATCAGTATCTTAATCTTAATCATTTTCCACCAATAACCACGACTAGACCCATAACCATCCAAAATAAGATAGCAATCCTTTGGCTATAGAAAGGATAATCTACCAGCCCGTTTAGTAAAACAGAAGTTAAACCAATCATTAATGCCATCCGGATATTCCTATAAACAGGATCATCAATCTTAGACATGATATTTTCACTAAAAAATCTAAAAAGCAACCAAATGAAGATAATAAAACCAAGAACCCCTCTCTCTAAGGCAATTTGAAGATATAAATTGTGCGTATGGTGAATATCATGATATACTCGTTTTAATCTAAAAGTGCCCAAGCCAATTCCCAGCGGATTATTAGCAATGGTTACTAGTGATGCCTTAAAAATATCAATGCGAGAATTATCCTCAAAGATTACAACCCGTTTAAGGATACTATCTGATCTATAGAAAAAAAGTGATAATGAAATAAGGAAGACAATCAAAGTACAAATCAATAACATCTTTCTTTTATCTTTTCTAAAACTAAATAAAAAGACTGCAAACAATGAATAAAGAGCACCCCTAGAACCAGAATATAATAAAGCAGCAATTGAAGATATACTAACTAAAATCCGATATATTTGCCCCCTTAAAACAATAAAAGCAGATGGAATAAATAAAATGATAAACATACCCAAAAAATTAGGTACATTAAATGTCGATGTAATCCTAGGTATCCCCAAAAGACCATAAAAACTACCAAATAAGGGGGTCGTATGATATTGATATACACCGATCAAAGAAACGATAAGTAATGAAATCAAAGAAATATGGATTACTTTTTTAACATCGGATCTACCTAAACAATTGACTACCACATAAAAAAACAAGAGATATTCAAAGGTATCTAATAAAACCTTAAGAGGGTATAAGTTATCAGCTGAAGACCCAAATATCAAAGGAAAAGATATATACTTTAGAGCAATTAAGAATGAAATAAATGTTATGATAAAAAAGAATAAAATAGGCAAGTCAAGCTTTGTTTTCTTAAATTTAAATTTCCGGTTAATCAAGATAGATAAGATCCAATTGAACAAGACCACTAGAAGTATAAGCTCTGCAATCGAAAAATTGGCTGTTCCAAACTTTTCAGGAAGTCTTAATGCCAAAGGAGTCAAAAAAGCAACAAGGTATATCCCAAATTTAATTCTTTTAAACGTCATTAAGAATATAATTAAGACAATACTTGTTAAGATCAGCCTTGATTTTGAGAATAGGATAAAATGGGCTATTGTAAAAAGAATTCCAACTAATAATAATGAAAAAGACGCAAATCCCATGAATTTATTCTTGATTTTATACATTTAATCCCTAATTAAAAAAGAAGGTACTAGTGAAGTTATCCTCTTTTTAAGCGCCCCTAAAACAATTTTATCATGTTCTTCTAAAATCTTAAGATAAAATATTAAAAAGACATATAAAAATAAGTATATTATTAAAAATGAAATCAAATGCCAAATTGATTGAACAATAAACATCTTTTGTATGAAATAAACAATAAGCGTACTCATAAATGCAGCAAGAGATATTTTTATATGAGTTTTATTAAAAAGAAATATTTTAGTGTTCTTATAAGCAAAAATCAGATTAGATAAAGCCAAAAAGAATAAACTGATCATAGTAGACAATGCAGCACCATACATTCCATGCGCATAATTTTTATCAAAAAAAGGTATTAAGATAATATTCAATAATATGTTTAAAGAAAAAGCTACACAGACTAATACAAGAATAAGTTTTGACTTCTTAAGCATTATAAGTATATGTTTAGATGGTTGAGCTAAACTATTTATAAAAAAAGAAAATGCAAGTATAGAAAGAGTTATGCTAGCTGAAAGGTACTTCTGACCAAAAAGGATCCATAAAATATTATCTGAAAATAGAATCATAATCAAAGAAAATGGCAAAGTAGACATAAAGATCCATTTAGTTACACTCATATAATCCCCCTTAAGGTTTTGATTCTTAGCATATTTCTCAGTCACTAAAGGCAAAAACAATGCTAACAAAGAAGTTGAAAAAATAAACAACAAATGAGCAGTTGGGAGAGCAACATTATAAAAAGCAACCTCCGATATATCTGTAAGGGCTCCTAAAAAGATAGTATCCATATAACCTATTAAAGCAAGAAAAATAGATACCAATGAAAGGGGTATTGAAAAAAAAACAAATTCAGAGATAAAAGAACCTTTTTTCCAACTAAAGAATTTCTTACTATAGTAAAAAACAAAGGATAAAATTAATAAATTAGGCAATAAAAATCCCAAAATAGGACCCAAGAACTTAAAACCCAGATAAAACATAACCAAAACAACAATAAATCTAATTGATGATTCAACCACATTCACAAACAAGCTAACTAGAATTACCTTCTGATTAGCAATTAATATTGAAGAAAAAATACTTAATAAGACTAGTGTGGGAATCATAAATGCAAAATACCTCAAAGCGATAGAAAGGTTAGCTACATCAAAAAATCCTGCAATAAAATCTGCAGAGAAAGAAAATAAAAAGAAAAATGCCAAAGAAATGGGTAAAACAATCTTAAAAACAGTAGTTATGACTTCATCCGCTTTCTCTTTTTGATTCTTAGCAAGATAATAAGGAACATACCGCATTATCCCAATATTTAGTCCCAATAAACAAAATGGAATTACGAGAGATATGATAATATAAGCAAGATTATAAGTTCCATAAAGTTCTACACTTGTCCTTGCTACAATTATCCTGAAGAAATAGCCTAATATTTTAGATAATACTATTGTGATGAAGATGATTCCTGCAGACTCAAAAATTTTACTTAGCGATTTCATTTAATTTCGATTATATTTTTTTCCTATGTAAATAATATAAGGTGAGATAAATCTTGACTTTAGCCAAGGTATAGAAAAATCATTAATTAAAAACCTGGGAGAATAAAAACGTGAGTAATAATTGAGATAAATTAAATCATATTTAGATGATACAATATTATTTATCTTTTTTAAGTCCATTATATTAGAGTTATGATAAACATGGGGGCCTAATAACCGCCTTATAATCTTAAAAAAATAGCGATAATTAGGAATACCAATCACAATATACCCCTCATTTTTACAAAATTTATCAAAATGTATAAATGCTTGTTCAGGGTCCTTAAAATGTTCAATCAGACCAAAACTTACCACAATATCATATTGCTTTTTAGGCTTATAGTTAATTATATTCCCTTTTAAGATATTAACATCACCAATAGAATTATGCTTTAAGGTTTTCTTTGTTAATTCAATATTACATATATCTATCCCAGTTAAATCATAATTGAAGTTTCTTGATAATGCTGTCAAGTATCTACCAGGTGAAGACCCTAATTCGATACAACTCCCATCTAAGGGGAGATACTTTTTCAAAACATCCATCAAAAAAAAGTCTTTAGGTATTTTCTTAACTTTATAACCTGCATGAAATTTTCTCCAATCAAAACTATCAACCACCATGATTATCAAATCATATTTTAAGCATTATGACAAATCGCTAGAATTTTTTCTTTTCTAAAAAAATTCAATGCCTTGGATAAACGTTCTTTTTTAATCTGATTACTGAGTTTCCCATCAAATTGAACAGCATCTGTGCCTTTCCTCTCAGAATATGTGAATAAAAGCACATGGTCAAACCTAATCTTTTTTATCAAGTCCAAAGTATCCTGAAAATCCTGATCTGATTCAGAAGGAAAACCAATTATCATATGGGTATAAAGATAAAGTTCAGGATTTGAATTTCTTAGCTCAATTAAGCTGTTAATCATATTATCAGTGTCATAGAAACGATTCATCAATTTTAGGATCTTATTGCTGCCTGATTGAATTGGGCATCCCAATTTGACTATTTTGCCACTTTTTATGTTTTTAACCAGCTCGTCTTTATATTTTATAGCCCACCTAGGATGAAGTTCAGGTATTTCCCAGCTTACTTTAAAACTTTGATCTATAGAACAAAGGTTTTCAAATAACTTAGGCAATGAACTTCCAATATCAATACCATATGCACCAATATCCTCGCCACATATAACAAAATGATTATATCCTTTTTCGAGCAGTCCATTATATTCACGATTACATATACTTATAGGCTTACTATTTATTTTTCCAGTTGAAAAACGAATAGCACAATAAGAACAATTCCCTAAACAGCCTGAACAAACCCTCAAAAGAGCAGATTTTCTGCCCAACTGTCTAAAAGATAGTGCACCCTTTAGGAAATTTATGAATCTAAGATGAAATGGTCTGGTAAACTCCAGATGAGAAAGGATACGCTTAAACATTGATACCTTAAATTCCTCATGTGAATCAGATAGGGTTGAAAACTGGCATTTAAAATCAGGGAAAAACTTATCTATTGAATCTAAATCTTTAGTAACTAAGAATTGCCCCTTGAATTCATCTTTAAGTCTTGAGGGGGCTATTCCAGGAAGGCACCCTGTAACTATTAAATTCCCCTCATAAGCACTATATTTATTTATTGCTTCAAAACAAGAATCCTCCCTTGACTTTTGAAATGCGCATGTAACTAAAATGATATGATCTGCTTCTGAGGGGTCCTTAACAATAGAACAATTATTTTTTCTGAAGTACCTAATAAGTTTAGATGCGTCAAGCAACCGCCTCCTACAACAACCAATGGGTTCTAAGTAAACTTTTTTCATAATATCACCGACTAACTTCACCCATGACTATCTTTAGATTTTCTGCAATAAATCTGACTTGTTTTTCATCTAATTGATTAAAAAAGGGTAAGGCCAATGTTCTTTCTGAAATATGTTCGCATATTGGATAACTACCATTACTATAACCAAATCTTTTCTTATAAAATGGCTGAAGATGTATGGGGGTAAAATAATTACTACATTGTATCCCTCGTAGAGCTAATTCTTTGATGATCTTATCTCTTTGTCCCCTAGAAAACTGATCACCCAATAAAACCACATAAACCCACCAGCTTATTTCTTGATTTATCTCATAATCAGGTAAGGTCAGACCATTGATATCAGCCAAACAATTACTATATAATCTAAATACATTATTTCTTTTCTGGATAAGTTCGTCAATACGTTCTAACTGCGCAATGCCTAATGCACAATTGATCTCACTAATCCTGTAATTATGACCTAATCGCTTATGCTGAAGCCAATCACCATCATCCCCCCTACCTTGATTCCTCATACTCTTGCATAACCTATAGATATCTTCATTATCGGTGGTGACCATCCCCCCTTCCCCAGTTGTTATTTGCTTATTTGGATAGAAAGCAAATATGCCTGCATCCCCAAATGAACCACACTTTTTTCCACCATACTTAGTACCCAAAGAATCAGCTGAATCTTCAATAAGCTTTAAATTATGTTTCTTTGCAATGCACTCTAACATTTCCCAATCAGCTGCCCTGCCAAAAACATCAACAGCTAAAATTGCTTTTGTCCTAGAAGTTATCTTTTCTTCTATCTTATTTACATCAATATTAAATGATCTAGGATCAATATCAACAAAAACAGGCTTTGCATTTTCAAATAAAATGCAATTTGAAGAGGAAATAAAAGAAAAGGGGGTAGTTATAACCTCATCGCCGTCACTTATGCCTAAAGATTTAATAATCAAATGTAATGCAGATGTTCCACTGTTTACTGCAACAGCATACTTAACCCCCACATATTCTGCAATCTTCTTCTCAAATTCACCTAACTTAGGACCTAAAGATAAACGAGTAGTCTTCAATATATCTAAAACAGATTCTCTCTCTTTTTCAGTTATATCTGGCTTTGCTAATGGTATCATCTTAAAAACACTGCCAATAAAAAAGCAAAACTACCTAAAATAAAACATATTAAATAAATGAATAATACTGTCTTTTTGGTATTTTTTACTTTATCAAACAATATATTATATGTATGCTGGAGGTCACCAGAAAGTAAATTTTGTCCGTTAATAAATCTTTTTATTAATACAAAAGTTGAATCAAATATCAAAAAGCTTAATATAAAAAATGGAACAATTGAAGCAATAATAATATTTTCTGTCCTGATAAAACCAATTAAGGGTATAACTGATAAGACAAAGCCTATAAAAAGACTTCCTGAATCCCCCATAAATATACTTGCAGGGTTAAAATTAAAGATTAAAAAAGCTAAACAACTACCAATCAAAGCTAAACAGAGTATGACTGCAACAACAGAACCCATAATTGAATAAATCATTAAAAAGAAAAAAGAACATATTATTGCAACACCCGAAGCTAAACCATCTAATCCGTCAATATTATTAAAAGCATTTGTTATAAATACAACCCAAACAGATAAGATTAACATGTTAAAAAATAGATTTGAAGTTATAGAAATTTTTAATCCTATTGAAAATAAAAGCATCACCGTTGCAAACTCAAAGATTAATTTAGGGATTGCATTTAATCCATGAATATCATCTAATAATCCTGTAAATAAAAGAATAAATGCACAAGTCAGGATTATATAGATTTGTGTTTGCTGAAATGAATTTTCTAAAAGAAGAGATGCTCCAATAAGAACTGACATAAAAAAACCAATAAAGATAGCGACACCCCCAAGATAAGGTAATTTTTTCTTATGTATTTTTGCTTTTCCAGGTTGATCATAAATATCCAGTTTTATAGCAATAAACTTAACTAATGGTACAGATAATACAGTAATAAAAAAGGATAAGACAAAAATTAGATATGTATTATTCATTTTAAGTTGTGTGTGTATATTATTGATGGTGAATTCTTATGGATATAACCCCTAGAATGAAAAACCAAACCATTTTTTTCATAGAAATGTTTTGATTTAGCCAGTGTATCACCTACAATAACTTTAATCGATTTTACTTTTCGCTTTTGCATTTCCAGTAAAAGCCCATTGAAAAGACTTGTTCCAATCATTTTCAACTTATGTTTATCTAAAACTGCCATAAACAAGAGTTCTGATCTAGGCAAGCCTGACTCATTATTTCCAGCATATCTTTTAATCTCATAGATTTTCTTGATAACTTGACCACTAAATAACTTAGGCAGAAGAACAAATGAAAGTTGAATAAAGTTTTTTTTGATGAACTCATTATAAAAAAGATTTGTATCGGTTGTTCCTGCAACAAAACCAACACACTTGCCATCAAATTCAGCAACAATGATGAAAGACAAATTTGAATGGAGTATTGATCTATAAAATATAGATAAAAAATTATTACCAAGTGAACTGAGGAAACTATTGCCTAATTCAGAAACATGAATTTTTACTATATCCTTTATGTCATAATCTGTTGCAAATCGAATCATAATAAACACCTATCAGGAATTAATTTGTTATATATACCCATAACCTGTTTAACAACAAACTTACTAGAAAATTTATTTATGGCCATTTTTCTGCCATTTATTCCCATCTTAACCCTCAGACCTTTATCTAAAATAAGTCTTTCAACGGCACTAGCCAATGAAACAGCATCTTTTATAGGAACTAAAAAACCATTATATCCATCTTTGACCCTGTCCCTGCACCCTGGAACATCAGTTGTAACAACTGGTTTTTCCATAGACATTGCTTCTAAAATAGATACTGGTCCAGCCTCCCTATAACTAGGCAAAACAAATATATCTGCAAGTGCCAATAATTCATCTATATTATCCTTCTTACCTAAAAAGATTATATTCTTATTTCTATGGGTAATATTATCAGTATCTAAAGTTACAGCCGAAGGATTCTCCTTATCGACCCACCCTGCAACAAGAAAAACTAAATTAGGATATTTTACACAAAGAATATCTGCTGATTTTACAAACTCATTTATACCCTTATGCAACAATAATCTACCTACAAATAAAACAACTAAACTACTTTTATCTATAGATAATTTTCTTTTAATGCTATTAACTCTCAATTTGGAGATGCGCTTTGAAGAAAAATAATCTACATCTACGCCAGGTCCACTTATTAATTCAATTTTAGAGTTACCCAATGAATAGCCAAGATCATATACATCATCTTTATTCATAAAAATAGTTTTATCTGATAATCTAAAAGAAGCTTTAAGTAAAAAAGAAGTTAAAAATCTTAGAAATCTAACCTTAATATTATTTTCAGTATACAAATAACCTAAACCGCCAACAAAATTAACTATAACTGGAATCCCAACCAACCTACCAAGAAATGAACCATAGATATTAGGCTTATGGTAGGAAGTCTGCAAAAGATCAATATGCTTCTTTTTTAATATATGGTATAATTCAAATAATGTTTTTAATTCTGAAAAAGGATTGATATTCCCCCTTTTAATATTATAATGCAATACATTAATCCCCATAGCCTTTAGCTTCTTAGAATAGTCCCCAGATGGAACAATAACATAGATATCATGACCCTGATGGATAAGATTTTTAATCCAAGGCAGCCTAAATAAATAAAGGTTATCATCTAGTTGAGATAAAAATGCAATCTTTAGTTTAGATTTATGTTTCATATTATTTAAGGAATCTGCCTAGAACTTATATTTAAATGCCTTTTTAATAAAAAAAGAAATATCTTTAGAAGGACAAGTTTTACATGAATTATATATTGTTTTTTTATTAACAAAAGCTCCCCTTATTGCCCTGAACTTCTCACCATTCCAGACAGAATAAAAATCATGGGTGAAAATGTTACCAAAACTTTCCCCTTCATTGTCTAGTAAAGAACAACATGGTGCAACTTGCCCATCGCAAGAAACAAAACATTGTAGCCAGGGGTGTAAACATTCAGTCTGTTTAGGTGTTTTCTTAAGATTACAGTAGTTACAATAATCCCCCCAATTTAATATTATTTCATCTAAATTAGTATTAACACCCAAATCATCAGCAATAGATAGATATTCATTTAGTTTATCTTTATTTTTTTTATGGGTTATTTTTCCAATTAAATCTGATTTTTTGTCAAGAATCTTATCATAAACCTGTAGAAATCTAAAATTTATATAATTAATGTTAATCTTACTTGCTAATTTTAGGATGGAGGGTATCTCAAAGAAATTATCATCAAGAATAACATATTCAAAAAACAAAAAAGGCCTTTTAAGTTTATACTTTGCCTTTATTGAATTGATTTTATTGATCCCATCTATGATTGAATCAAAACTGTCTACCCCACGTATCTTTTTATAAGTGTTTTTGTTAGAGGAATCTATTGAAACCCTTATGCTCCCCACACCAGCTTTAATCAAATCATCACTTAATTCACCACCTAATGTAAAATTAGTAGTGATTGAAGTAACTATCTTTGTTTGTTTGCAATAATCTATCATTCTTTGAAGATCTAAGTTTAATAAAGGTTCACCCCTACCAGAAAAAGTTACACTATTTGGATGAAAAATATCCATGATCTTTTTAAAATTAGAATACGACATCATCTTATTGGACCTATCAAATTTACTTATACAGAAATTGCAATTAAGATTGCATGAAGTTGTGGGTTCTATCTGAAGATGAATAGGATGATTTTTAATTATGGTTTTTTTCCTAATTAAAGAGATAATAGATCTAAGCAGATTAAGATTATATTTCATTTTAGAAACTTAAATGGGTTTATAGAATTTAGAATAGTTAGTGCTATTATCTGAATATCCAATACAATGCTTTTTCTTTTGATATAATCTAAATCAAATTTTAACTTGCTAGAAGGGTCATGGGGATTTCTGCCATTTTTAACCTGAGCAAGGCCAGTCAATCCAGGTCTGATCTTTAATCTAGCTTCCCACTCGAGGATATGTTTAAATTTTTCATTAAAATGAGGTCTTTCTGGTCTAGGACCTATAAAACTCATGTCCCCCATCAAAATATTGATCAATTGCGGCAATTCGTCAAGATTAGTTTTTCTAAGAAACATACCAAACCTAGTTATTCTCCTATCTTCATAACCATGAGTTATAACTGGACCTTTTTTTTCCGCACCATGAATCATAGTTCTAAATTTATATATCTTAAATCTTTTATTGTCTTTACCCGCCCTAATTTGCACATATAAAATGGATTTATGTTCTTCAAGCAAAATAATCAATGATATTAAGACCAAAAAAGGTGAAAGTATAACTAATAATATTATACTTAAAAATAGATCTGATAGCCGATTCATCTTAAGATTCCATTAACTTTTTTTACTAAAGCATTTATTGTACCGCAAAGCCATGCAAATTCTGAAAATATAAAAATGAATGGGATAAAAAAGGATAAAAAAGGATACTTGAATAACGAAAAACAAAATAATGTTATTAATGGTAACATAGTTATGGATAAAGCCAAGATGGATATCAGATTATTTGGGGAAAATATGAGAATAGCAATCAAAAAGTATAAGGGTCTAATCCAGAATAACATATGTTTGAAATAATGATCATGGATTGAATTAACACCCCATTTAAATTTTCTTGCCAATACTCCACCAAATGAATCTGGGAAAGTCCCTTTGATTATCATAGAAGAGTCATAAATTACAGGGCCATAATCTTTAATTTCTAAGTATATGTTACCTTCATCATTTACCTTGTTTTTAGACCATAAACTCAATTTTAGCAAGGTTTCTTTCCTAGCCGCCCAGAAAGGTCCGGATAATTTACTTAATGATAACTTTCTTTGGGATATGTTCAGAAAGAAATCATCAATTATAGCTAATGAATCTGTAATCCATGTTTTGTTTAGTGGTTTATAATTGCCAGTAATTGCAACTACCTCATGAATCTCAAAATGTTTTGCAGATTTTTTGAGGAAGTCACCTTCAACTATGCAATCTGCATTGAGTTTGATGATTATGTCTCCTTTTGATTTTTCTATTCCTTTTTTTATTGATCCTACAATGCCCAACTTATTTTCATTATTTATTATAATTACATCCTTAATGTTTTCCAGTTTCCTAAGAATATTATCTGTTGAACAATCATTAATTACAATAATCTCTTTATGAACATAGCTATTCTTAAGGATAGAATCAATACAACCCATTATTGATTTATCCTCATTGTATGCTGGAATTATTACAGAAATTTTCATAGGTGGACCACTCAACACTAAATATTCTTTAGAAAAATATTCCTAATTCTGGAATAATACGCACTATTAAAGTATTTGAATATTTTTTTTAGATTCCAAAAAAGGAATTGGCTAAAACAGGGGAATAAAGCCCCATTAGATAATTCTGCAGCCACTTTGGGAGATGTATATCTTTTGATAGTATAACGACCCAACAATAGACAATTATCGACATAATGTGCGTTTTTAATTGGCTCAGAAGTAAATAATACTTTAATCCCAACAATAGATGCTGCTTTTGCAATCTTTTTCGAGTAATACCCTCCAGGCAATGATGCATATGTAACTTCTTCCCCTAATATCTCAGATAATACCCTAACACTTTCTCCCCATTCAATCAATAATTGATCCCAACTACAAGCAGACATTTTTTCTGGATGGTTTAATGAATGTGTACCAACTACATGACCTCTTTTTCTTAGATCCTTAATCTGTTTCTTTGTAAGAAAGAAAGGCTTACCTATATTGGCTACAGTAACGAAGAAATGGGCTTTCCAGCCATACTGATCCAACAGATCAGCAATGTAATTATATGTACTTGACCCACCATCATCAAAAGTAAAAAACAATGGAACTTTTCCTGAAGTTCTAGGAAAAGATTCAGAGATAAGCTGAGGTTTATTCTTTGTTTTTTTGTGAATCATATTAAGGTGTTGTTTAAATTTACTAATTTCAAGTTTATATATTGCTGCACCTGGTCCTGAAAAACCACTTGAATCATAGTCCTTGTTTATTATCACATCATGATAAAGAAGAGATATTGCTTTCATTTATTCCCCCTTGCCCTATTTTTCCATATCAAATATTTAGTTAATGATGGCTGACCCCATACTGCAGATTTTCTTCCAGATGAATCAATTACCCTGGCAGAACCCCTATATATCTCGATAAGTTTATTTTTTATCTTTTCCAGATTTTGGAAGATAGCCTTCTGCTGAATCACTATGTGTGAATCACTTGATCCATCATATTTGCATTTATAATAGCCATAAACTGGTCCAGTATCTATCCCTTCATCTATTTTAAGTAGAGTAGCTCCCACCTTGCTAATTTGATTATTATATAAAGCCCAAAAGCAACCATGAGAATTTCGATATTCTGGACAAATTCCAGGATGGATTACAAATGTACCTTTTGATGGGATAGAGAAAATACTTTTTTCAATGAGAATCTTACATAAAGCAATCATCATATCAGGAGAGTGTTCTCTTATGAAATTCCTTGCTTCAGAGGTATTGGGAGAATAAGTATAAAGTATGGGGATATTATGGGGTTGGGGATATTTATTGGCAATAGATTTAATTTTTTGGTATAACCAAGACTTATCTTTTTTTGAAATAAAGAATGAGTAATATAATCTAAATGCAAAAACGTCCAACAGATTGATAATACCTGATCGCTTTATCTCATAGTAAATACGTTTAAAAAACTGAGCCCTCTTTTCTCGCAAAACAATTATCCCAGTAGGATGAGAAAATGAATTCAACCATCTAGGAATAAATTTCTCACTCAAATAATCCCCTTCATGACAAATAATCAAGGTTTTCATCTTATTTTAAAAACATGGCAATCACGACATATCTGTTTATGATGTTTTCTAAATTCTTTCATATTTTTACCGTTCCATATTTGAGTTAATGTTTCTTTTTTTAAATCACCAACAATATGTCTGGGCAAAGCACAACATGGAGTCACCATCCCATCAAGAGTTATATAACAAAAACCATATAGCCTTGGACACCAATCATTTATTCTAAATATTGATTTAAAATATTTCCATAATAACCTTTTATACCCTTTGAATGTAGAGTATTCAAACATATCAACCCTGATCTTTAATTTCTTACCTAGTTTTTCTGCAGACCTATATATTTGCAACCTATCTTCAAATGTAGAGGAAATAGATTTATTAAACTTAGTATAAGGTCTCACTAAATTAACCCTATCTACACCCAAATCAGAAGCTAACTTTATTATATCTAAGATTTCTTTATTGTTCTTGTATAGGACCGATTGAACTGCAATAAATGGCTTTTTTTTATTCTTGAGTTTTCTTTTATGTAATAGTTCCTTTATATTCTGGATCGCTCTGGGATTATTATGCCCGGAGGAAGAATGTATGTTATCCAGCATATCTATTGAAAAAGTTAAATAATCTATTTTCAGGGCTGTTTCTATCGATTTCTCATTATTTAATAACATGCCATTAGTAGTGACTTTTATTCTATGCCCTGCATCTAAAAGGATATCTATTATCTTATCAAACTCTGGATGAAAAAAGCTTTCCCCCCAACCCACTGGTAAAACTACATCAACACCTTTTATTTTTTTTACTAACTCATTAAAAAGATCCAAGTCAATGTCTTTTTCAGGGAGTGCGTAATTTCCCTTAGGGCACATCTTACAATCTAAATTGCACCTATTAGTTATCTCAATCTGTACACTATTGGGTCTAGTGGAGCAAATATGAAAAAATCTTTTAAACAATTCATAACTAAATTTTGGGTTTTCTACTCTCATTTCCTGGACTTCCCTATAAATCTTAATATATGATCATTCATTAGACTGGAAATAACATCCATACAATAATGATCTTCAACATATTTTTTTGCATTGCTTATCAATCTTTTTTGAAGAACTGGATCTTCAAGCAATAGCTTTATTTTTTGATATAAAATAGATGAATCAATCTTGGTAACTATCGCAGCATTTGCACATTTAAGATCAGAAGAAATACCAACTTGATCTGATATAATTACAGGTGTTTCACAAAACATAGATTCACATATAGCCATTCCAAAATTTTCTGAATATGATTCTAGAACAAAAACATCACTCCCTGTAAAAGCGGCCAACCTTTGCCTTCCAGTAAGCAATCCAGTAAAGGTGACATTCGCCTTTTTAGAATCTAAATCAGACCTATAGTTTAATCTTGATTTTAAAGTATTCTTCGAGGATAAATCTTGGTATTTTATTCGAAGAGACCTCATAATAATTTTTAATTTATGTTTATAGTTTTCAAAATCAGGACCCACAATAAGCAAATGAAGATTATCCATCTCCCCAGATAATCTATTAAATGAATCTATTAGTATGTTAAGGCCTTTTTTACTACATATTCTGCCCAAAAACAAAATGACTTTCTTACCTTTAAGAAAAGGGTATTGTTTAACTAATTCTTCTTTTTTAGGTAAATTTTCAAATTCACTTAAATCTAATCCATTTGGGAGAATAAATGAGTTGGTCTTAAGATTCAAAAATTTATCCACCTTAATAGCCTCATCCCTGGAGGTATAACGTATAGCTTTAGCCATTTTTAAATCATATCTGGAGATAAGATGATAATAGATCCATTTCTTCCACCCCTTATGATTAAAGGTGTAGGGATAAAGCTGACCATGGGGCGATATAATGTATGGCTTATTGTATTTTCTACAAAAATAAGCAGCTATTACTGTTGTAAAATTCCATATTGTAGGGAGATGGACTATATCAAATCTAGGGATATTTTTCTTTAACGCACTTATTAATGACCATGAAAAATGCCAGCCATTGGATGTAAAAAAATCAAACGCCCTATTATAATCAAAATAAGTTACAGTGACACCATCAATTATTGTCTTATTGTTAACTTTAACCTTATTTGATAAGAACTGATTAGTAGTGTATACTTCAACATCAACCCCGTTGTTTATTAACCCCTTATCCAGATTATGCATAGAATAAATAGGCCCCCCATGTTCAAAAGCAGGATAATAACAAGGACATACACAAAGAAAGCTAATTTTTTTCTTATAAACCATCTTAGTCATTAATTTGATAGAAGTTATCTATGCCAACTCAATTTGCTGATACATTTTACTAGTAATAATGGAAGAATCACAGATACTAACCTGCTTATAGCTGCAAGAAATTCAGAAAATAAGATTAAAAAAGAAAAACTGATAACTAAATAAACATATAGGGTTATGTCAATCGAATCCATCTTGGATTTCAAGAAATTATTTTTTATTAAAAAAAGAATAATGCCATGTAAAAACCCAATTATAATAAAGCCCCAATAACCAAAGTTCATAAATGATTCTGCAGGAAGTCCGGGAGTAGGGGAAGTTAGATTCTCATTATACTTAGAATAGCTCCCAGGATAGATAAAATTAACTAAAGTTGGCCCCCCACCATAGGGCTTATCTGGAAATATGGCCCTGGGTATGAAATTCAAGAAACCTGCAAGAAATGTTTTTCCCCTTTGTATTTCCCATTTATTATTAAAAAGCCATAAATTAATTTCATAATGTCCAAAATTTCCAGATAATGATTCTAATATTAAAAAACCACCTTCTTTAATATCCAAAATAGAATGGTCTCCATCTAAGACATACATATTTCTACGAATATACCCCAAGAAAGGGATTGCAACCAATAAAAAAATGAAAATTATAGATAAAACAATAGTATGTCGTTTCTTGATTCTTTTTGAAACAAAGAAGAAAATGTATAAAAGCAGGATCAATAAGATAAATGATGAAAACCTTGTACCTATCATAGTAAATGATGATATTGCCAATAAACAAACAAAGATAAAAAAAAGCACATTCAACTTAAATATCTTTTTTTTGTTTAATACAAAATTAGCAACAAATAAAGACAAGTAAACATAGAACAAATTAAGCAAAAGTATCAAAAAACCCATGCCCTTCAAGAAGAATACCCTATGGGCGATGAAATGAGTATAATTAAAACCAAGTATATATTTAAATAAAAACAATGATGCTAAAATTGCAGGTAAAAGTATAAAAATAGAAATAATAATATTAGTTTTATAATTAATTTTTATAAATTCAATCTTATTTCTTGACTTACCCATAACCAGATTGAATATGCTATAAGTTAAAACAACTATAATAGCATATGCCATCAATAGCAGATTAACGATAAAATAACTAGAATCATCATAACTAGATTGAAATCTATAAAGCCCATATTTAACCATAAAGATAGGTATAAATAAATAAATAAATGCAAAACAAACAAGGAATATAGCCAAAGGCTGCTTTAAAATACCACGTAATTTATTCTTAGACATAAACAAAGCTAATGCTAAAAAGAATATAAGTTCAAAAGAAAACAATAAAATGATCAAGTTTTCCATAATAATACCTAAATGATTTTAAATTTAGACTTTTTAATATTAAAAAATATAAATTTTATTTCTTTTATGTGAGTCATAATATACTATCCCTAAAACATATGAAATTACTTCAATTATCCTGATTTATTGATTCTTGAATAAAAACAAGAGATAATGAGAGGAATAAGCCTACAATAAATGAAAGCACCAAATAAAAAAGTAAATTTGGGCTAAAAAATGTCATAGGAACATCTGGGGGGGTAACTATAATAAAATCTTCAGCCTGCACTAATGCCACCCTAATATCATCAAGTTTGGTTTCCTGAAGTTCAAGTTTTGTTTTATAATCTGAAGAAATACTAACTAATAAGATTATTTTTGACATAGCTTCACTAGTTAATTTATTATCGTTTAATGATATCAAGCCAGAAGTTAATCTTGATATTTCTTTTTTTAACTCTTTAATCTGTTTATTAGTCGTATTCAAACTGTTTACCAATAATTTAATTCTTTGATCATATTTAGGTCTAGCATTGATAAGGAATTGCTCCAGAATCTGCTCATTAATATCATGTGCAATCTCAGCATTGTTTGCCCTAGTCCGAATAAATAAGTAAGGTTCAAATCCCATGAGATTCCAACTGATCCTTTGTTCAAAGATTTCAATTTCCAGATTATCTTCATTAAATTCTCTCAATGATTGTTCACCATCTGGAAAAAATTTATCTATTACAGGCTGTAAAATTAAGGAACTTTTAATCAATTTCTCTGCTTCGTTTGGCTTAATAATGAAGTTATCCAGCGTTGAACCATCTTGATTTATCTGACCTAATCTGGCCATCCCAATCATAGACTCAGATTCGTATGTTTTAGGCACCATAATCAGTATAATTAAAGTTATCAGGACTATAGCTAGGGTTAAACCAATTATTGTTTTTTTTCTCTTATTTAAGACATTATAAAAATCAACTAAATTTGGTTCATCATCCATTTTAACACCCCACCCTCTACATCAAGATATGTTCAAAATCAATCTTATTTAGTTCTCTGATTATATCTTCTTTCTGCGCATCATTAAAATTAAGTACTTTCATTTTCTCCTTAAAATGTGTAATCATTGTCTTAAATGCTTTAACCCTTTGCAAAAAATGCTTCTTGAAAACTTCAGGATCATTTACTTCCCCCATGAAATTTTCAGCCTGTGCAATGCTCATCTTCTTCTCGATTATTTCATTAACAACGAACTGCTCAAGATTCTTATTCTTAAGCCTATAAACCACCATAGAAACCATCCTTTGTGAAATCTTTCCTTGCTTAATCAAAAGGATTGTCCTTGCATCAGCATCAAGAATAGCTAATGTCCTACAGACCAGATTATGGCTTATGTTCAGATATTTAGCTAATGCATATTTTGATATACCCTTAAGCTCAATTAATTTCTGAAAAGCAATTGCCTTTTCTATAACTGTCAAGCTTTTACTATGCAAGTCAGAAGCTAATTGCTTTTCAATTTCATGAATCTCAGAAGTATTCCTCCTTATAACAGGCAATTTTTCAAATGAAGCTAATTTAGCAGCCTCAAACCTGCGGGTCCCCAAAACAACTTCATTTCTCTCATTGATCTCCAAAGGCTGCAAAACCCCAAAAGTTTTAAGATTTTTAGCCATATCAGTTATTTCTCCCCTACTTATCTTCTGCCTAATCCTTTTTTTAGAATATCTCAATTTATCAATAGAAATAAACTCAATTTTTTCTGTAGAGCCATATTTAATAGTAACAGGTTCAATAAACTTAAGTCTCTCCAATATTGCTGACATTTAACCCCCAATGAACTATATTCAACCATGGTACAGTATAAGTAGTATTTAAACTTATATATTATAAGAGAATAGATAAATAGGACTAAAAATATAAATTTGTATTTTTCCTACAAAATATCCCCCATTACATTTTTATTAACTATAACCTTTATAAGCATTTATATAGTAAAATATACATATGTTTATTGATTAAAATAGATATTGCATTTACTTGAATGAAAGTAGAATTTTAGATTATAGTGAGTCTTATTTAATGTTTATTTAACTATTTCAAGGATGCATTATTTCTTTTTAACTATTAATTTGATTAGTAATAAAATAGCAACAATAACAAAAAGCAACAAACCAAATGTAGTTATTACAGGAGCATCCATCATAGCAGTCCCCTGAATCAAAGGATTTAAAGTAAATGATGTTTTAGTCATTAGACCAATGCCATTCGAGATCCCATTTGCTGAAGAGGTTAATAATAAAAAATTTAAAGTAAATAGTTTATTGCTTAGTGGATAAAAAAAAGGGACACCTGGATTACCTATATCCAGCAATAAATGCGAAAAAAGATAAAAAATGGAAAGATAAAAAGCGTTTTTATTTTCCAGCACCCTTTTTGATCTTCCCTTGTTGATTATAAATTTAAATATGAGATAAACGACCCAACTAAATAAAAGAACAAAAAATAGATTATGGAATAAACTTCTATGCCCTACTATAAAATCAAAATCAGGAAGTATGGTCAATACAGCTAAACCAAGAACTAATCTTTTATCTAATTGAGGTTTAAAAGCAGCAACAATCAACAAAGGAATTATTAAATGAATTAAGGGTTCCATAAAAAAAGAAGTTATGTTTTATTTTATAAACATTTATGTAATCTGATAGATATATCCCCATTATCCAGAAACATTATAGATATAGGGTCCTTGAGAATATACCATATCCCACCCACAATCTATCTTTCCTTTATTCAAAACAAAATCAACTTCTTTTTCTTCAATAAAATTACCCATATAACTGCA
>Ga0233431_1001040_pt1 | contig 51870 bp, 41 predicted proteins | sample SI_118_April2016_FD_179867 | JGI IMG/M metagenome (GOLD analysis project Ga0233431, IMG submission 179867) | Seawater microbial communities from Saanich Inlet, British Columbia, Canada - SI_118_April2016_200_MG | ecosystem: Environmental > Aquatic > Marine > Inlet | place: Canada: British...
AACTTCTCCTCTTCTATCACAGAGGACTGCGAGGTCTTGCCGAGGACAGGCTCAAAGCACTTGCCGGGCAACCTGTCGTCGTCTCTGGTAAGGCCTGCCTTCAGATTGAACAGCTTTTCTAGGTTCCAGATTCGCTCGCCCAACGTGACCATCTCGTCCCACTGGACAGTACGTCCGGTCGCAGCGGCAAGTAATTTCGGATAGACCTCATGGTCAGTGGCAAACTCGTGAAACCGGCAGCTGATCAGGGTAAAGATGGCATTCACTGTATTCTGAGTCTCAATGAGTGCGGCAGCCTTGCCTTCATAGCTTTCCATGTCCAGCACGCCGGCGATCTCTGCTCCAATTGGCGCTCGCTTGTGGCACGCGCCTCTGTTGGAGGTTGCGTAGGCCAGACCTGTCCCCTTCATTCTTCTTGGCATCCAAGCGGCGAATCCAGAATTCTTCACCTGCATCGCGCTTCCTATGCTGTCATTCCCCAGCTCTAGGGCAGCCTGTTTGGGCCCCTTTGCCAGCATGTCGCCAATCCCCTCTCGCATGCAGATCATGTGTATGAGGCGAAGCACGGCATCGGCGCTACCGAATTTTAGATCCAATCCCTGCACGCCCAGTTTGCCTGCTTCGGCCATCTCTAATGCCCAGGCAATGGTGACGCCAGTCGTGAGGCTATCGACACCGTACTGCTCTGTGAGGCGATTCGCTTCAGCAAGCACCTCAGGATCGCCATTCAGCAGGTTCGATCCGAGAGAGAACATCGTCTCGTACTCCGGTCCTCTTCCCCAGAGCTTCGAGCCATCCGTGCCGCTGAATTTGTGGATTCTTCCGCAATGGACAGGACACCCGAAGCATGCGATCTGGCGGGTGTAGAATTTCTCTTCGTAGAAAGGTCCATCGATATTCTCCGCACCGTCGAAGCTACCGTAGGTATGGTTTTTGGTTGGAAGCGCGCCACGTCCCTGAACCAACGGCATGCCGCCGCCTGTGCCATATTTCGAGAAAATTCCAAGCAGGCCATATTCTTCGGCGCGAGCATCGCGGAGAACCGACATGTTCTGCGCGGTCAGCTTGCTGAAGAGACTAGCATCCTCAGTTGTGACGCTTTGGCTTCCCCTCACACCTACAGCCTTGATTCTTTTCGAGCCAAATACAGCGCCAGCTCCGCCGCGACCAAAGGCCCTTGTTTCTGAGAATGCTCCGGCCATGGCCACGCTTTTTTCGCCTGCGGGGCCAATCGACACCGTTCGGTAATCGCTACCGTACGTTTCTTTGATGTAGGCCTCGGCCTCTTCGGTTGTCTTACCGACAATGTCTACAGCCGACTCAAAGCGGACTTTGTCGTCATCAATAAGGAGGATGCTCCACTCGGACCCCGCTCCCTCGAAGATGATTCCATCGAGACCGCAGAACTTGATTTCAGGGCCCAGGAATCCGCCTGCGTAGGAATTGAGTATGGTTCCGGACAACGGCGACTTGGTGACGATGCAGGATTGGGCATGCATGGGCGCCGACGTCCCGGTCAGTGGTCCCACGGTCAGCAGGATCTTGTTCTCGGGTGACAGGGGATCGATTCGCGGATCGACTTCATCGCAAAGGATCTTCACCCCGTATCCCATCCCACCGACATAGGAGCGCACAGCGCTCGGCACAGTCCACAGTGAGGAGGTCTTCTCACCGACATCAATTCGGAGCATTCGATCGAACATGCTGCCGGTCACTCTGCCACCTCCCTGCTTTGTAGGGCGCCAGTCACGCATTCTTTGACACACGCAGGATCGCCGCCGCAGAGATCACACTTGAGGGCGATCCCGCTCACGATCTTGATGGCCTGATACGGGCAAACACCTACGCAAGCACCGCAGCCAATACACGCTTTTCCATCAATGAGAACCACTCCGTCCGAGTCGCTGATCGCAGCTACTGGACACGACTCGATGCACGGGTGTCCGGCACAGTCCTCGAACCGGCACACCCGAATCTCTGGAGTTTCCGGCCAATTCGGCCGAATCTCGATCCGCGAGCTGCTCATCCGTACACCGCCGGACTTGACCAACGAACACGCGATCATGCATCGCTTGCATTCGGTGCAACGCCCTACATCAATTACGAGTCCCATGGTCTCAGCTCCGATTATGTTCCGAACAGCTTGAGTGGCGTCCCGATTCCCTTCTCCTTCGCCGCGTAATAGACCTTGTGGCAGAGGCAGATATCGTGGATGCCCATGCCAATCGGCGAGTAGAAGATTCTCTGGTCGTCGCTTGTCCGTCCCGGCACGGCGCCAGTGAGCAAGTCTCCAAAATCGATCACTCGATCTCTGGTAATCATGTTCCCATTCAGCATGAGTGCCACAATCGGAGTTCCGCGGTGCAGAACTGTCTCCGTGTCGTCCACCACGATCAAGTCGGAGTTGATGACGGCCTCGTATTCCTCCTCTTGGTAGGAACCTACAGCAGAGAAGAAACTGCCTGGTTTGAGCCACGAGTCCTTCACGATAGGCTCATTGGCAATGGTTACAGTCACGATAATGTCTGCGTCCACAACCGCCTCTTCGGCGGTGTCAACAGCTCTGACATCAATGCCAAACTGCGCGCTCATATCCACGGCGAATTTCTTGGACGTTTCCATGTTGATATCAAACGCGCGTACCGTCTTGATACCAGGAAGCGCTACGATGAGTGCCTCCAGTTGTGTGCGTCCCTGGACGCCTGCCCCGATGACGGCGACGGATTCGGAGTCCTTCCGTGCGAGGAGCTTCGCGCCAGCGCCGGTGACGGCACCGGTACGTAGTGCGCTCAACCATGTGCAGTCCATGATGGCCAGAGGCACACCTGTCCAAGAGTCATTGAGGATGAAGAATCCGGTAGCTCGTGGTAGTCCATTCTTGCGTGGGTTTTGTGGAAAGCCGGCAATCCACTTGATACCGAGTGACTCGTAGTCGCCACCCACGTAGCCGGGCATTGCGTTTCCGCGTCCCCGCTCGATTTCCCCAAGATCCACAACAGTCTTGTATGGGAGAATGGTCTTTCCTGCCATGTGATGTCGGAATGCGTCCTCGACGGATTCGATGGCCACGGCCATGTCTACGCCTGTCGCTATCACATCCTGCATATGCAGGTATAGGAATTCAATGTCCTTCATGCTCGTTTCTCCTCTCGCTCTTCAACTTCGCGTACGATCCGCTTCAGCTCTTCTTCTGTGCCCTCTGGCAATGGATCTACCTGGTGCTCTTCCAGTATTTTGGCAACCGTGTCTTGCGCATTGGCCACCATGTTCTTCCGACCGGATGCTTCCCAGCGGTCACGAATCTGCCGATCCGCAAGAAGCGGCATAAACTGCTCCTGCCGGATGAACTGCATCGTGTGCCGCTGATTGAGATAGTGCCCGCCTGGTCCAACGATCTGCGCCAACGAAACGCCCAATGTGTCATCAAGCACATCAATACCCTTGCGGGCTCGATAGAGGGCGCCAGCGATTTCGTTGTCAAGCACCAGGCCTTCTTTGCTGACTGTCATGGCGCCTTCCATGGTTCCTGGATAGAAGATCTTGTTGACGCCACCCATGACAGCCATGGTCATGACAGCCGTCTTCTCATAGCCTGCCTGGAAGTCCAGCTCCTTGGAGTCCGTTGCCGACGCAGTACCACGACAGGGGACATCGTAGAAGTGTGCAATCTGAGCGCTCGCGACATTGATCAGGCCCATCTCGATTGCACCAATCGCGATGCGACCGACACGCATGTCCATGATCGACCCGCATGTTCCGTACCAGACTGGATTCCCTGGGTTTGCGAGCTGGAGAATGGTGATCCCGCTAATGACGTCCGCCGTCTGTTGAGCCAGGAGGCCGGCAAGCGTCACCGGACTGGTTGCGCCAGCCTGAGGTTCGGACGTCACATCAATTGGAATTCCGTGCTTGGCATAAAGCAAGGCGCCATCCATCTGATCCGCATCATGGTGTAGTGGGGCGACAGGGTTGTCTGTTGTGAACGTGCATGGCCTCCGCTTGAGTTCTGCTTCGCCCCCAGCAACCACAGCGACCATTCGGAGACAATCCTCCGCCATGATCCGCTCTCGCGATGTCGCCTTGATCGGCTTGGTCGAGTTCTTGATGGACTCAAGATAGCCATTCACGTGCGTTGCACGGATCGGGATACCATCAATCTGAGGCATGATGGCGCCAGAGTGGAGCAGATGGTAGTTGGGCAGGGCGTCCGCGAGTTTGACTAGGTCACCCACGTCCTTGAGTGTGGTTGGTCGGGCTTCGCCTGAGGCAGAGTCATAACAGTTGATCCGGCCAATCATCGGCTCGATATGCACGCTTGTCGTTGATACGTGGACATCGTTCGCCGAATCCCGCGCATACACGGTGAATGATGAGGGGGCTTTCCGCATACACTCTTCAACAATGTAGCCGGGAATGCGGCAAATCATCGTCTCATCGTTTACGTTGGCACCAGCCTGCGCCAGCAATCTACGAGCTTCCTTAGATTTGACCAGCACGCCAGGGTTCATCAGCATCTGAAGTGCTGCTTGATGAATCCGATAGATTTGATCGTCACTGAGGACCTTGAGGGATGGTTGGTATCTCAAAGAGACTCCTCCTTTACGTTCACGTCAGCGGGACACCTAGCTTGACGAGTTCCTCTTTTACTTGGTCATAGACCGCTTGATGCTCTGCGGTTGGCGTGAGCGTGCTCAGATCATAGAGTTCCTCGAAAGGCTGTCCCTTCGGAGCATTCTCCAAGTCGAGGTGGTCCTTGTACTTGGCGTAAAGAGCCTCGACGATTGGCGTCGCCGCGTCCCTACTCATGCCAGCAGCTGCATGAGCAACTTCGGCAAACAGCTTGCCCATCAGCGGACTCACGTTGTTGTTCCCAAGTGGCTCTGCCGGTCGTGGACCACTCACGTTGCTTCCGCTTGTTACTGACGTGAGTGCAAGGGCTGAGAATTCGTGCGCGTACTGCGCGGAACCCGGGCGTCCCGATGTTGTATGGCTTGTGGTTGAAATGATATTGCTGTTTCGAGCCACCGCCTGATTGGCCAAGCTAGACAGGAACAGCGAATGCTGGTTGGTCTGCTGCTTGTATTTCATGTGTTGGGGGCCGATATGGACGATCTCTCCGCCGAGCATGATAGAAGCAATAAAGGATGCAACAGCCGATACAGCCGTCCCGGGCAATCCGCCACCGTATCCCCCGATCAACGGAGTAAACGCCATGTAGATGGGACAGCCATAGGACAGGTAATAGGCCAGCCGGGTCAAAGTTACGTCATCAACCTGCAACTCCGAGATGAGCACCATCGCGCGTGGATCTGTGGACCGAAGTCCCCAGTCCTCATTGGTGCAGGCGATCTCACCTGGTGCCATGACGGCATGTCCAGCAATCGGCATGTCCGGTCGTCCGCCACGCCGCACTGCTTCTCGCGCCCACTGTCCATAGAGAAGGGCCATCTGAGTCGCTAGGGCGGATGTAGGGCGAATGAGTTGTCCATCTACTTCGTTGAGGTAGCCGGGGAAGAACAGACAATCCACAATCTTCTCGCGGCTGAAAACCTCGTTCAACCTTACGAACATATCCTCATGGACGTTGGCGTTGAACGGACCACAGAAAATGAATGGCTTTCGCTCGTCTTCGACCTGGCGATGGTGGATGCTAACCTGGTCCTTCCCTCGCCCCATCTTGATTTCTGGCCGTGTATAGCGAAGAGCGTCATCGATTTCGCTCTCCGAGAATTTGATAACCCGACGGCTGTTCATGCTGTACAAGCCTGTGTTGATGAGCAGTTGCCTGCCAGCCTGGAAGCAGCGGTCAGCCATATCATCGTCCAGATTGATGAATGTCTTCCCATCCCAGGTGATGTCGTATTCCTTGCTGAGCTTCATTGCATTGGCAGCGACCGCCTTCATGAGGAAGTCTTTGGACTCTGTCAACGCGCCACTTTCGCTCCGTTTCGCGATCTCCTTGAAGTTCACTTTGCTCGTCCTTCCATGACCTTGTCCAGCACCGTGACCGCTTCGAATGCATCATGGGCAAAGCCGTCTGCACCAATCTCGTCAGCCCATGCCTGCGTGACTGGGGCTCCGCCTACAAGAATGTAGTACTTGTCTCTCGTGCCCTTGTTCTTCAGGATGTCGATGACATCACGCTGATACAGCATGGTGGTTGAGAGCAGAGCGGACATGGCAATGACATTGGCATTGTGTGATTCGGCGGCCTCAATGATGCGCGTCGAGGGAACCTCGACGCCAAGGTCATGGACTTCATATCCGTTCGCTTGTAGCAGTGTGGCGACGACGCTCTTGCCAATGTCATGGATGTCGCCCTCGACCGTTCCAATAACGACGATCGCCTTCTTCTCCAGCTTGCCACCCTGTTCGTTAAGAGCCTTTTCAAGGACGGCGACGCCGGCCTTCATGGCGTCTGCTCCCAATGTCAGCTCAGGCAGGAAGACCTCCATCCTGTCGAACGCCTCTCCGAGCTCACGGATCGGATTGGCAAATCCCTTCTCCACGGCCTCTAGCAGATCGAGACCTTCAGCGACCGCCTGCTCAGCGGCGGCGACAGCGGCATCGCTGTCGTAGGTCTCGATACTCTTCCTCATCATTTCATAGATACGATTGGCATCCGCCATTGTCAGTCTCCTTTTGCTTCGCTGATCAGCCCTAGCGGTAGCCACCCATGGTCAGGGCGAGCATTGCTTTCTCCGTATGAAGACGATTCTCAGCTTCGTCATAAATGATTGACTTGTCTGAATTGAGAACCTGGTCTGTCACTTCGGTATTCCTTGAGATGGGCATGCAGTGCATGACGTTCACATCTTTCTTGGCCATATCCACGACTGCCTGATCAACCATCCATTTGTCCTTCAACTTTGATTTCTTCTCGATGAACTCAGGATCGCCCTTGAAATGGGTTTCCAGTCCGCGAGCGAATACTTCAGGTGATACCCAGGAGTAGACGTTGATGAAATCGGCATCCTTGACGGCTTCTTCGTACGATCGGACAATTTCGATGTTGCCGCCCGACAGAGTCGCTGCCTTGTCCGCTATTTTCTTGATGTTTCCGTCTGGATCGAATCCTTCAGGGCATGCGATGCTTAGCTGGAACCCGAGCTTCCCGGCCATGAGCATTGATGAGTTGACCAGGCCTGCTGGGGGATTCGCGGTGCGGTAGCCCCAGCACATGGCGACTTTCAGATTCTTAACAGGTCCCTTCTTCTCCTGCATGGTCAGAACATCTGCAAAGGCTTGGCACGGGTGTTCGACAGGACAGGAAGCGTTGATCACTGGAATGTCAGAGTATTCCACGGCTGAGTCGACACGTTCTCGTCGCATGGCTCGGTAGGCGATGCCGTCGAGATAACGGCTGAGGGTCTTGATGGTGTCTTGCCAATCTTCTTCAGCAGCTTCACCGACCCAGAGGCGGCTCTGATCGAGCCATAGCATATGCCCGCCGAGTTGCATCATCGCGGTTTCGAATGAGATGCTCGTCCTTGTGGAGGGCGACTCGAAAATGCCTCCAAGGCTCTTGCCTTCAAGGAGACGATGGGGTTTCCCCTGTTTTAGATCCTTCTTCAGATCCCTGGAGACCTCCAGGATCATCTCGATTTGCTCTTTGTCTACATCGGTGATTCCGCTGATCGATTTTCCCTTGAGATCCTGCATTATGCCCTCCTGCCTTCGTGTAGATAGGTCTTGATTTCTTCGATCGACCAATCCGCTTCGAGCCCGAGATCCTCAATGGTTCGGCCCATACCTCGGAAGTCTCGATCCAACAGCCCTTCAGATAGCGTGATGATTGCATCCGTGTACGGAGTGGGCACGCCAAACAGCTTGCCGAGGGAGGAGAAGGTCACCAGGCCATAGGGAATGTCTTCGGTCAAATGCCTGACATCCAGGGAAAAAGGACCTTCACAGACTTCCAGGAAAGGTGTGTGAATCGCGTCATAGAGCGGAAGGACGTAGTCTTCCTGATTGCGATTCCACTTCACCATCATGATCTCTTCTTCCAGCGGGTACTGCTTCATGCCGATCTTCTCGCCAATGGCCATCCGCTCGCGATCAATCTTGCCAATCAGTCGTACCACTGCGGGCGTGTTCTCTGATTTGCCGAACAGGCAGAAGCCCGGAGTTCCCAGCTCGATCTTGGCGGCATTGCAGACCATCGGGGGCGTGTGCGTGATTGCGTTGTAGTCGACGAGAATGCTGTCGATCGCGTTCTGTCCGGGTCGGAGTGTGTAGCCATGCTCCGGCGGATAAAGCTCTTCCGCAACCTTGATCACGTGGTCGATGTCTTTGCCGGGGAAAGTGGCGATGATGAGGTTTTGCGTCCGATTTTCCAATCGTACTTGGGCATCGCCTTTGCGGGAGGTTCCGTAAGGCAAGGTGTTGCAGTCCGCGAGATAGACTCTCTTGTCGATGCCCATTTCGCGTAGTACTTTCGCCCATGTAAGGGAAGCGCCACCCTTGCCTAGATAGATGACAACCTGGCCATCTTCAAGATGCGGTGCAACCATTCTGGCATATTCTTCGCAAACGAAGTATGGAATAGGATTCACGATAACGGCTGCACCCTTCACGGCCTCGGCGATATCGTCAGTTACGAGCGCAACCTTCCCGAATTCGCCGGTGGGCTTGCTGTCGATATCAAGGATCTCGATGCCCCCCTTGGCTTTTACTCCTGCAACCTTCTCCATGCTGCGGGAGAAAAGTGCTACCTCGTACCCCATTTGGCCGAAATCTGCAGCTGACATGAATCCGCCATTGCCAGCGCCCAGAACTGCTATCTTCCCCTTACTCACTCTGCACTTCCTTTCCCTCTGCTTTGAGCGCCTTGCGCAGCGCTTCCGTTGCCTCAGCATTAACTTCCCAGCCGCCAGGCTTGAACACGACACCGTAGACTTTCTCAGCGCAGTTTGCTGAGATGATCTCGTTGCGTGCATCTTGCCGTACGCGTTCAATATCACGATCAAGTGGATCTCCCCATCCTCCACCGCCGGATGGGTAGGAGGTATAGACATCGTTTTGCTTTAACTGCAGGGAGTCCTTCGACTTGATTACGTATCCTTCGCTACTACCCTCATTGATGTACGCCATGTTGACAGAACCGGGTCTTCCGCCAAAGAGGCCATAAGGTGGGTTAACGCGGCCATCTCCGAACATCACTAGGCCCGGGGAATCATCGTACATTTTGATTCTGTACATGGCGCCACAACCGCCCCTGTATTTGCCAGCACCACATGAATCGGTCGTGAATTCATTGAACTCGGTGATGTGGGGGTAGTCCATCTCGTTGGTTTCGATGTTGGGCGCAATCAGTCCGCCTAGGTCGATCCCATCCCCGATGTAGTGCCTGCCATCCATGCCATTCATTCCGCCCGCGCCACCGAAGCCGTTGAACCCAAACATGACGTAGAATCCGCCGCTTCGGCTATCGATTCCGGTAATCGCAGGTCCGTTCCATCTATTCCATCCAGCGGGAACTCGATCAGGGAGTACATTCGATAATGCCTTCCAGCATGCTTCGAGGATTGCGCAGGCAGTGTCTAGCGTGCAAGCAGCCACGGCAGCCGGAAAATTAGGGTTGACCACACTCCCTTTGGGAGCTGTGATGTGGATCGGTCGGTAAGCACCCTCATTGTGGGGAATATCTGGAGTCGTAACCGTCGTCAAGAAAGAGACGTATGCGCAGGTTGCGGTGTTCGCCATAGGAGAGTTCACGAAGCCTGTCACTTGGCCATCCGACCCCGCGAAGTCGACAAAAGCCTCGTCTCCATCAATGGTGATTGCAACGCGGACGAGAATTGGCTCCTCCTGGAACCCATCGGAATCAAGGTAGCTCTCGCCGATATACGTGCCATCGGGAAGCTTCTCGATCTCGAGACGCATTCGCCGCTCCGCGTACTGATGAATCTCCTCGATTGTCCCCCGTGTTGTCTCAACACCATACTTTTGCAAGAGCTCGTGGATCCGCCGTTCGGCCACCCTGCAGCTGGCCACCATCGCTTTGATATCAACCCAAAACTCGTCAGGCATCCGCGTATTCATGCGGATCATTTCAACCACGTCCATGATGGGTTCTTCGTTCCGGTAGAGCCTCACCGGCGGGATCCGAATTCCTTCATGGAAAAGCTCAGTCGCCTTTGGGGAATAGGAACCAGGTTCGATCCCTCCCACGTCACCGTGATGTGCGCGGTTGATGGCGAAGAACTGCAATGCCCCTTTGTAGAAGATAGGCTTGATGATGGTGATGTCTGGAAGGTGGGTCCCCCCGGTATAGGGGTCGTTCATGATGAAAATGTCGCCTTCGTGAATGTCCTCGTGGAAGTACGCGGTCGTTGCCTTGACCGCCTCCATCGAAGATGCCGTGTGGGATGGGACCCCATCGATCTGGGCAACGATCCGATCTGCCCAGTCGCAGATAGCGCAAGAGAAATCATGCACCTCCGCAAAGATGGGCGAGATGGATGTGTTGATCATGGTGATCCCCATCTCTTTGTTAATCGTTAGCAGCCTGTTGTATATGACTGACAGGGTGATTGGGTCGGCCGCGCCTTCGAACTCTTGTCGTCGCTCTTCGTCGTGGCTCACTGCACTTCCTCCATGATAATGTTGCCGAATCCATCTATTCGAGCACTCCAGCCCGGATGGACGATAACGGTTGTTATCCGTTCCTCGATAATTGCGGGAGCCGTCACGATGTCTCCTGGTGCGAGTTTCGTTCTGTCATAAACAGACGTTTGGACGAAGCCGCCCATGGCCTCGAAGAAGACTTCCCGTTTCCCCTTGATCGCAGACGCCAGATCGCTGACTACACCGCTTTCAGCAGAGATGTCAGCCTTATCCACTGCACCTACGGCTGTGATGCGGAAGTTCATGATTTCCAGCGGGCTTTCAGGAGTTGCGTAGGTATAGAGTCGTTCGTGTGCCTGGTGGAATGTGGCAGCGATTTCCTCGACATGTCCTTCGCCAATCTCACACCCATGCGGAATTTCGACAGTTACTTCGTGATGCTGTCCCTGATAGCGAATGTCGGCGAAACGCAGAAGTACTGCTCGTTCTTCTTCGACACCTTCCTGAAGGAGTTCCGCCAGCGCGGTTTCTTCGGCTTCTACAATGGCCGCGTTTAGATCCTTCAGATCGATTCCCGGGATCTGGCCTGAATACGAGCGGACGCTGTCCAATCGGATGTCCGACTCTAGCATGCCCAGCGCGCAGAATACGGACGCTGCCCTGGGTACGATCACTGAACTCGATCCGATTTCCTCGGCGATCTTGCATGCATGGATGGAGCAAGCCCCGCCTGCACTGATCAGCGCGTACTCCCGAGGGTCATGCCCTCGCTCAACGCTTACGACTTTGGTGGCATCGGCCATATTCTGGTTGATGATCCTGAAGATTCCTGCGCAAGCATCCATCAGAGTCATCCCCAATGGATCTGCCACTCTCTCCATGACTGCTGCTTCGGCAGCCTGGACATCTACCTGCATCTCTCCACCCAAGAAGAAATCCTTATTCAAATAACCAAGGAGAAGATTCACATCGGTTACTGTGGGCTCAGTGCCTCCAAGACTATAGCAGGCGGGTCCTGGGTCCGATCCCGCAGAAGCGGGACCAACGATGAGCATTCCGCCAGTGTCAAGTCCCGCAATGGAGCCTCCGCCAGCACCGACGGTGTTGATGTCGATCATCGGCTTTGCAACACGATAACCTGCGATCTGGCCTTCAGTGCTCAACGTCACCTTTGCGTCATTGATCAGCGTGACATCAAAGGATGTCCCACCCATATCCATGAGAATGAGATTCTTGTTGCTCAACAGCTCCGCGAAGTACATGGCACCCACAGCTCCGGCAGCTGGACCAGATAGCAGGGTGGCCGAAGCATGGCGAATGGCAGTTTCTGCGGTCATGACACCGCCATTGGAAGCGACGACATAGAACGCTCGGCTTAGGCCGTCATTCCTTAGTTTGCTTTCCAACGTGGAGAGATAAACTGTCAGTTTTGGGCCCACATACGCATTCGCAGCTGTGGTTGATGCGCGCTCATACTCTCGAATCTGGGGGAGTACATCAGAAGAAATAGACAGGAACACATCGGGGAGTTCGGCGCTGACGATCTCACGTATCCTTTGTTCGTGCTCCGGGTTCAGGAACGAAAAAAGTGTGGTGACCGCAACAGCTTCCACGCCCTCCTTCCTAAACACCGCACATGCATCGACCACGTCTTGCTCGTTCAGGGGAACGACGACGGAGCCAGTATAGTCAACCCGCTCTTCGACACCGATTCTCAGATACCTGGGGACCAGCGGCTCGGGGGTCTCCAGGAACAGGTCCCAAATGTTGTCTTTGTGGGCTCGACGCATCTCGATGGTGTCTCTGAAACCTTTTGTGCAGATCAAACCTGTCTTGGCACCCGTTCTCGTGAGTAGGGTATTGGTGGCTACTGTCGTGCCGTGAGCGAAGAAGTCGAGCTCCCCAAGAAAGTCCTGCAATGTTTTACCGAAGGCCTCCGCGGCCTTCCCAATCACGTTGTACAAGCCGATTGACGGGTCCTTCGGTGTCGATAATTCCTTGAAGGTATGCGCCACTCCTGTTTCATCGATGACGACGCAATCGGTAAACGTGCCGCCGGTATCCACACCCATACGTAGCCTCATGCATCTCCTCCGGTGTCCACATACCTGTGGTTTCTTGTATTGGTGAGAAGCGGATGTCTCTAGACATCGCAATCCCATTCACGCGCTAACGGTCAGCGCATGGTTAGCCAAAACGCCCACTCCGACCGCCTCCAGAACAAACGGTCTCCTTAGCGCCTTGATGAAGGCGTGGAGGAATCCTCCAGAGGTAGTTAGTAATATATCAACAGGAAGCCGCAAAGGCAAGTCGGGTCTAGTTATGATGGCGTTGAGCGCGAAGTGATGAGAGCTTCTCATGCTATGTGGAAGCTGAGGCGTTTCCTCATCAGACGTTCTGGATTGTTGACGCAATTGTCGCCGGAAATAGCCAGATGAACAGGGTACTTCGCAACCAAGTTGAACAGGCCGTGTACGAGAACGTCAAGGCTGTAATTTCAGGCGAGTTGGTCTCGGCAGAATACATTATCCTCGGGATCAGTGATGGCTACGTACATTTCGTGAACCCGAACCCTCTGTATGAGCGTTCTTTTCCTGCTGAGGTTCTCAGCGGCATGAGAAAGTACTGCCGGATGATCTGAAAGGCCTCCATTACATGGTTCAAGCCTCAGTAGATGCGTTCGAAAGCCTGTAGTAATTAGATAAGGGGCGAGCCTTAGGCTCGCCCCTTCTTTGTCTCATCCGCAGCTCAGATCTGCGGGTACTTCGGTGTGATTGGCTACAATTCCTTCAGGCAATCCTCCATGATTGTCAGTCCCGTGTCTATTTGCTGACGATTGATGGTCATCGGGGGGATCAGCCGTAGCGAAGACTCTCCGGCAGCCATTAGAAGAAGTCCCTTCGAGAAAGCGGTGCTGATGAGTTTGTTGCGTTCCTCTCCAGCCGGCGTCTTCTTGTCGTCTCTGACCAACTCGACGCCAATCATCAACCCCATCCCCCGAATGTCACCGATGATGGGATATCTCTTCTGGAGTTCATCCAGCTGCGATCTGAAGTAGGCACCCTCTATGCGCACGTTCTCCAGAATGTTCTCCTCCTCAATCACCTGCAAGACAGCCTTGGCTGCTTCCATGATGACCGGGCCACCATTCAGTGTCCCCTCATGGGCGTTGTCGACCCAGTCCATGACTTCCTTCCTGGCAACTGTGGCTGCAGCAGGGAAGCCGCTGGCGAAGGCTTTGGACATTGTGATGATGTCTGGCTCAAACCCGAAGAGCTCGGACGCGAACATTTTCCCAGTACGACCGTATCCCGTCTGCACCTCATCCGCGATCAGCAGGATGCCGTGTTCCTTCGCAAAATCGGTCAGAATCGTGAAGAACTCTTGAGGAGGAACGATGTATCCACCGGCGCCCTGAACGGGTTCGAGCAGGATGAACGCGGTCTCATCTGGTGCGATGATTTTCTTGAAAATAGTGTCAGTCAGGTAGCGCACACATTCCATATCGCAACCAGGGTACTTCTGGTTGAACAGGCATCGGTAGCAGTATGGATAGGGAGTGAATTGACCGATCGGGTAGAGGGGCGCGAAGCCTCTCCGTGCTGTTAGGTTCGTTGTTGTAAAACTCATGGCACCGACTGTTCTGCCATGGAATCCGTTGATGAAGCCGACGCCATAGGCACGCCGAGAGTGCCATTTGGCCATCTTGATTGCGGTGTCTATGGATTCGCTACCACTATTGGAATAGAAAACACGTTTCGGGAAGTCGCCCGGAGTGACCTTGAAAAGCATTTCGGCCAGGTCAACTTGCGGCAGGGTGTAGTAGTCGAGGCTATTCACGAATACAAGGGAATCAAGTTGGCGCTTTACCGCGTCGATTACCTTCGGGTGACGATGCCCCACACCCGTGACGCCGATTCCGGATCCAAAGTCGAGGAATACGTTTCCATCGATATCTTCGACGTAGACGCCTTCGGCCTTGTACCCCACTAGAGGTGCAGTTCTTGTTAGCGATGGCGAAAGCATTTCTAGGTCTCTCTCGATCACTGCCTGGGCCTTCGGACCTGGGAGCGGAGTTATTATTTTCGGACCGGTGTAATTCATATCATCCCCTTCGTGACGATTGCTGGCCAATTCGGACCATGCTATTGCTCGGTCTGGCACCTGTCAAGGTGTCAGACCGCATGGATTAGTTCTGAACTAGAGCGCCTGCTCTTGTTAATGCACGTAGCATTATCCTTGTTCTATAGGGCGCTTTCGCTGCTTGCTGACGATCTCTTCGGCCACGGGAGTGTAGGCACGGCAGGTCTTCCTGCGTTCCTGCTTCGATACGGGTACGAGTCTTGTTTCGGATCAGTTTCACGAAGCAAGGCTGATCAATTGACGGGGAACGTCATGCGTATCGCTCATCCTTGCCGGGTACGGATCGAGCCATACGCTTGCCAGCGAAGCAGCCGACAGCTAGCATAGGAGCTTGCAGACGTACGAGTACAATTACCCACGGAATCCACCGCAAAACAGAGGCGAGACGTGAAGAATCCAAGGAATGCACAAAAAATCCGAGTTGGCCTCTTCCCTTCTGGCACGAAGCTGATTGGCTCGGCTGGCATGACCTACGCGGAATTACTCACTCAGAATGGCGTTGACCTTCAGACGGACTGCGGGGGCGGTGGCACGTGTGGCCAATGCCGTCTTCGCTTCCTGGATCAAGCGCCACGATTCACGACGGGCGAGACAGAGCACTTCACGGCCTCGGAGCTTGCAGAGGGTTGGAGACTTGCCTGTGCCCATTGCATTGAGAACGGCAGCAAAGTGGAGTTCTCCCTCGGTGTTGGCGATCTCCTCACCAAGGGTGATTCAACAATCGACATCGAGTTGACGCATCTCGATCCCAGCCTACAGATGACCCAACTTCATCTTCCCTCTTTCAAGTCAGCAGGCGCGCATTCACGATCTGCCTTGGTTTGCTCTCTCCTAGAAGCGCCGCTTTCTGTTGCTCCAGCCGCGCTGCGGGACCTCTCTGGCCTCCCGGCAGACGGCTCGACTGAGATCGAGGCAATGATCCAAGACAACGTCGTGATTGCCGTACGTTCCGAAGGCACAGGGGGCAAACTCGCCGGTTTGGCCATCGACATCGGCACGACAACTCTTGCCGCCTATGTCTATGATCTACAAACCGGTCAACGGGTTGGTGGGGCCGTTGGACGTAATCCACAGGGGCGTTATGGAGCAGATGTAATCTCCCGTATCGGATATGCCCGGGCAGAAGGACTCAAGGGTGTCGAAGCGATGCACCGAAGCGTCATCGATGGACTCGCTGCGCTGATTGGACAGGCGTGCGTTGAGGCGGCGATCACATCCGATGATCTGTGGCAGGCCGTCGTCGTTGGAAATCCCACTATGCTTCACCTCCTTCTCGGGATAAGTCCGGTTGGCATCGATCATGCTCCATACACCCCGGTTTTCGAGCATGCAGTGGAGGTTCCGGCGCAGGACATCGGATTACCCCTTCGCCGCGATGCCCTCGTATGTCTCCTCCCCGCAATATCCGCTTACGTCGGAGCCGACATCGTAGGAGGCATCCTAGCCACCCGTCTGGGACAACTCCCGGGACCCGAGTTGCTGGTTGACGTTGGTACCAACGGGGAGATGGTTCTCGCTGTTGACGGACGGCGAATCGCCTGTTCCACGGCAGCTGGACCTGCGCTTGAAGGGGCATCCATTTCCCAAGGGATGTACGCTCTTCCTGGTGCGATTGACGCTGTCGGCTTCAGCCAGGGAATTCTCGGCTGCAGCACCATCGGAGGAAAGCAGGCTGTAGGGATTTGCGGAACAGGGGTTCTCTCTGCGGTTTCCGTGCTTCTTCAGGCAGGTCTGATTGATCGGACAGGCCGTCTCTCGCCTCTCGGAAGTCCGCTTGACGAGCGCCTATCCGGGACAGGAAGAGAGGCTCGCTTCCGGCTCACAAACGAGTCTCCCCACGTCTTTCTCTCTCAGGGAGACATCCGTGAATTCCAGCTCGCCAAAGCGGCCATCCGAGCAGGGATCGACACCCTTCTCTCCTCGGCCTCTCTTGACGTTGCTGATTTGGAAAGAGTTCTTGTGGCAGGAGCCCTCGGAGTGCACCTCGATGTGGGGGCAGCGCTGCGTACCGGACTTCTTCCTCTGCTGCCTCCAGAAAAGGTCGTTGCTATTGGAAATAGCGCTGGCAAGGGAGCTGCTCTCTCGCTGCTCGATCGACACTATCGTTTCGAGGCGAACGCGATTGCCGAGCAAACGCAGTACTTGGAACTTGGCATGGCCAAAGCGTTTTCCAAACTCTATCTCGATCGAATGGCGTTTCCTTCCTCTGGACAATGACCCACTTCTGGAACAACCGGTTGTCATGATCCCCGTATTTGAATTGTTTTTCTGCTGGCCTCAATCTGCTGCGCGCTCCCCGAGGCTTGCGAGCGTCCAATTACAAGGGATTTGTGTGGAAAACATGCCAGCAGAAAAAAACGAGATCACAAAACAGAGAGGATGATATAAACGAGCACGTAATATGAATAACTGATGATATTGCTCCTTCAAGAACTCACAATTAAACGACTCTATTCCGTATCGATCTGCAACGTTTGTTCTTCCAGGTTCGAGTCTACTAGAGCCACGTGATGTGTATTGCATTCACCTCCTTCCTCCGTCCAGTTAATAGCTCTATTCTTGCCCTTTTTGCCGGAGACCGAATGGCTAGGAGCCGCTTGGATTCCGGGTTTAATCGTGCTAGCATGGCCTCAAGAAATGCCAGGATCTACTAGAACGTAGTGTCGGGAGGCAGGCGCCGATTGGTAAGCTGATAAGGCTTGAATCGGATGGCCTATGACGATCTTAGGGTATAGATTTCTGCACAAGGAGAGTTCTATGAAACGAGCCATGAGGATCATGACAGCAGCATTCTTGATGTTGCTTTTGGTCGCTACCACCGTAGTGTTTGTCGTGGGGCAGGACGAACCAATAAAAATCGGCGTATTTATCCCGGGTCGACTGGGCGACAGCCCGCCGTATGACAGCATGACAGATGCTGTTGAGAGATTCGCTCTGAGAAACGACGCAGTGGAATTGGTTAGGATTTTTGAAGCTGGGTTCGATCAATCCCAGTGGCCCGAAATGCTTCTGACATTTGCCGCGTCCGGCAACTACGATGTGATTTACACATCCAATGAGTCCATGGGCCCGCTTTGTGCTGAAGTCATCGCTCAGGTCCCAGACGTCAAGTTCATCGTGAACGACAGCTATGTGCTTGGCAATGATAGGATGTTCACGACGTTCTTCAACAATACGCAGCAAGCCTACCTCTTCGGGTACATGATGGGCCTGATCTCCATCAGCGAGATGGACAATGTTACCGTCGATAAGAAGGTTGGCCTTGTCTATGGACAGCACTACACGATGATGGATGACATGATCATTCCTGGAATGGAAGCCGGGGCCAAGGCTGTCGACGAAGAGTTTGAACTCGTCACTGCCCTGCTCGGGAATTGGTACGATGCAGCCAAAGCGGAACAGCTCGCCAACTCGATGGCAGATCAAGGCGTAGACGTTTTTGGAGCTATCGCTGGTAGTGGAAACGCAGGCGTGCTTAGTACTGCTGTGAACAAAGGGCTTTATGTGCTTTGGTATGACAGCGACGGCTATGCCAAAGCTCCCGGTACCGTAGTTGGCTCCTTCATCAAGGATAATGGAGCGGCGACAACCAAGAACCTGGAGGCTCTTGTCGACGGGACACTTGTGTGGGGTGAAGCGGAAGTGCTCGGCGCCGAGCAAGGGTACATCTACGTGTCCCTCCGAGATGCGGACTATATCAACAGCCTCCCTGAAGATGTCCGGACTGCGTTCGAGGTTGTGTACAACCAGGTCGTAAGCGGGGAACTGGAAATCGTCGTTCCACAAGAAGTGCTGGACAAGATTAACGCTGCGGCTCAACAATAGGTGTTTGCACACTGCGGGACCTGAAACTAGGTCCCGCAGTTTTTTCATACTCTGCTTCAATAAAGGAAATCTTGATGGCAACCGAGTCCCCCGTGCTGTTTGAAATGGAAAACATCCACAAGATCTACGAAGGCAACAATGTTTACGCAAACAAGGGGGTGAACCTGTCCGTAAACAAGGGCGAAATCCACGCCATTGTCGGAGAAAATGGCGCTGGGAAGACGACTCTCATGAAGATACTCTGTGGGCTTGAGAGTCCTGACGAGGGAGAGATACGATTCAACGGCAAGCCTGTAACCATTCGATCGGCCCACGACGCTGACACGCTGGAAATCGGGATGGTGCATCAGCATTTCTGTCTCTTTGACGGCTTCAATGTGGCCGACAACGTAGTCCTTGTCCAAGAGCCAAGAAAGAACGGTCTCTTCTACGACAGCGCTGCTGCAGCGATGAAGGTTGAAGAGCTGGGGATTAAGTACAACCTCCCCGTCGATCCCAAGGCACCGATAGAAACGCTTTCTGTCGGAGAAAAACAGAAGGTCGAAATCCTGCGCATCCTCTATCGGGGTTCAAAGATATTGGTACTTGATGAACCGACAGCGTTGCTGACTGAACAAGAGATCAAGGATTTCTTCGTTACCCTTAGGCAGCTGAAGTCATTGGGTTATACCATTATTATCATCACGCATAAGCTGGATGAGGTCACTGAAATCTCCGACAGAGTGACTGTCATGCGCAATGGGGAACTCGTCGATTGTTGCATTACAGCGGAGTGCGACAAACAGGGTATCGCGCGAATGATGGTTGGCAAAGAAGTACTACTTCAAGTCGACAAGCCGGACGTTACGCCAGGTAAGACCATTCTCAGCATCAATGAATTGAGTTTGACAGTTCCCGGATTCAGCAGACCTATACTCAAGGACATCTCCCTCTCCATAAGAGAAGGCGAGATTGTCGGTATGGCAGGTGTTTCGGGTAACGGGCTGTCTGATCTTGAGAACGTCCTTACAGGCATGAGTAGCAGAGGCGAAGTATCGGGCGAGGCCATGTTCCATGGCAAGAATATTGCCAACGCTCACCCCAGCGAAATTCGGGAAATGGGCATGGCCTATGTTCCGGCTGACAGGTTGCATCGGGGAACAAGCGCGGAGCTTCAGTTATCAGACAATCTGATTCTTCTTGAGCATCATGAGATGACACGAGCGGGCGTTCTTCAAGGAAAGGGGATCGTGGCGTTCGTCAAGGATCTGCTTCATAAGTACAACATCGGAGGACACCATGCGACACCGGTGAGTAATCTTTCGGGAGGAAACATTCAACGCGTGGTGCTCTCCCGGGAGTTCTCACGCGAACCAAACCTCCTTGTCGTTTCTGAACCGACCTGGGGACTAGACATCGTCAGTTCGGAGTTTGTGTATCAGAAAATCGTTGAGATGAGGAGCAGCAAGACTGCCATTCTGCTTATTTCAGCGAATCTGGACGAAGTCCTCGCGCTCTCAGACAAGGTCGCGGTGATATACCGTGGTGAGATCGTTGGGGTCTTTGCCAATACTGATCTGGACAGGGAATCGTTGGGAGAATACATGCTTGGTTTGAAACGTCAGAGCAAAGACGAAATTCAACTTGGGATTGAGGCATAAACATGGAAGCCACACAAATCCAGCTGCGTACGAGACTGGCAACATTTCTAGGAATACTGACGGCAGTCGGTACGTCCCTTTTGATAGCCGTTGCACTGATATTCCTGCTATCCAAAGACCCCACGAGAACCCTTTACTACTATTTTGTAGGACCTTTTACGAGCAAGTTCGTCTTCTTCAATATGATTGAGTCGTGCATTCCAATCATTTTTTCCGGGCTAGGAATAGCCGTCGCATTTCGAAGCGGCGTGACAAATTTGGGAGGAGAAGGACAGATATTCGCAGGTGCAATGACTGCGGTGTTGCTTGGAACATGGTTCTCCTATATGCCAGGGTTCATCGGTACCGCTGTGCTCCTGCTTGGCGGCCTTATGATGGGCGCACTCATTGGAAGCGCTTCGGGACTCCTTCGGATGAAGTGGAATGTATCCGATCTCCTGACGACCTATCTCGTGTCCTCGGGCCTTGTACATATTGTCAACTATCTGATCCTCGGGCCCTATAGAGATCCTGCCAAAATCCGGATCCAATCTGTATCTATTCCAGATTCGTACATGCTCCCTCGGATTGCGACTCCTTCATATCTGCATGCGGGGCTGTTTGGCGCCATTCTGGCCGCAATACTTGTCCATTTCCTCATGAAGTATACGCACACGGGGTACCATCTGCGGGTAACAGGCTCAAACCGGCAGTTCGCCCGCTACGGCGGCATCAATATACGCCGATTTTATGTAATGCCCTTGGCGATCTCAGGAGGATTGATCGGGCTGGGAGGCGCTGTGCAGATTGTCGGCCGATATCAATCGTGTTTTACCGACCTCACAGCAGGTCTGGGATGGGCTGGAATTGGAGTTGCACTCATTGCGCGTCGCAATCCCCTGGGCGTATTGCCTGCAGCGCTTTTCTATGTCTACCTGCAGTCGGGGGCCAGGGTAGCCATGATGAATTCAGATGTCACGTATGAGATCGCTGCGATTATAACGTCGGTCATTTTCTATCTGATTACCGCAGAGGTGACCTTCGAGTTCTTCCGGAGGAGACTGCTGAAATGAACGAACTAAGTTTTCCTGCAATTTCGAGCACCATCGTTATTATGACTCCGTTCCTGCTTGCTGCGATGGGAGGAGCTTTTTCAGCGATCTCCGGGGTCCTGAATATCGCGCTAGAAGGACTGATGCTCAATGCCGCCTTCTTTGCCATCGTCTTCACCAACCTGACTGGAAGCCTGGTCTTGGGCATTACAGGTGCGATTCTGGCAACGCTACTTCTGACCGCCCTATTTGGCGCCGTCGCTTTTGGGCTCAAGGCCAACATCTTCATTTGTGGTCTGGCAACGAATTTCCTTGCCATTGCGATGTCGATCGTACTAGCTCACACCTTCTATGGACGAACGGGGTCAATACAGTTTCCTGGTATGCCTCGACTTGTGCCTTTGAACATCCCCATCGTGGAGAATATCCCCATATTGGGTGACATATTCTCGGGGCACAATGCCATCGTCTATGTCTCTTGGGTACTGCTAATCATCGCGGCTATTGTGATAAACCGGACTCCATTCGGGATGAGGTTGAGAGCTGTAGGCGTCAATGAGAAAGCTGCAAAGGCGATCGGCATTAATGCGAAACGCATACAATTCACTGCGTTGCTTATCTCTGGCTTCACTTGTGCCTTGGGAGGCGTCGTGCTTACCTTGACCCTGGGCGCATTCGTTCCGAACGTAACCTCTGGCAGAGGCTGGATCGCCTTGGTCATTGTCTATTTGGGCAGAAAGAAGCCTATCGGAATACTCATCGGGTCTATTGTGTTCGGATTTGTTGAGTACATGAGCAATAACCTCCAGACAACTTCGGATATTCCATCCGGGCTCCTTCTCTCATTACCATTCTTTGCCACTGTGGTTGCCCTTGTCGTTTACTCAGTCGTAGAACAGACGATGGCAAAGAGAGGCCTTCTGAAAACGAAGTGAGGTTTGACCGTTGAAGCGGGCTGTGGAGCTACGAAGTGATCTTCGTTTTCAAGCCGTACGTGTGAGATGGATCGTCGTGTTTTTCGGCCTGGGCTGCGGCCCGGCGTGAATCTGCGTTTTCTTACCTCACAACATCTGAGGCATGCCGTCGCTCAGTTTCGCCAAGTAGGTGAGACTGATTGACATAACAGGGTCGTTCTACACATTCGGTTCGGGTATTGTGAAGCGAAATCTCTTGAGGTGAGGCTCATGACAACAATCGAATCTGCTGTTCTGTCAATACTCCGAGATGGTCGGCTACCCTGTTCCTTTGCCTTCAGATTGGCGGAGACACAAGATTGGACGCCAGCCCAACTCGGAGCAGAGGCGAACAGACTTGATGTGCGAATCTCACGTTGTCAGCTTGGCCTGTTCGGGTATGACTGCTTTCGTCAGAAACGATTGGTTCAGCAATTGCCTGAAGTGCCGGGGGATGTAACAGTATCGCTTCGAGCAGCCGCAATTGACTCGCAAATCGCCTGTGCAGCCTTGTGGCGAATTGCAGAAGAGCATGGATTGCCACGTATAGCCATCGCCTGCGCAGCCGAAACCTTAGAACTTCGCGTGACACCGTGTCAATTGGGCTGTTTCTAGGCACGATTCGCTAGGCTTTGAGGTTGGGAATCAGCTCGCTGAAACGGGTGTGAGCGGTGGTTTCCCGCCAAGGACGGCGAGAACATTATCGATGGCCATGTCACCCATGGCTCGACGCGTGTCTTCTGTTGCACTTCCTAAGTGAGGAGCCAACACAACGTGTTCTCGCAGCTCAAGCAATCCCGGATGGACGGCGGGTTCGTGCTCGAACACATCCAAGCCCGCACCGGCGATCGCGCCTTCCTGCAGGGCAGCAACCAGGGCGACTTCGTCAACAACTGCACCGCGGGCAACATTTACTAGGATGGCTGTGGACTTCATCCGCGCGAACGCAGCGGCATCGAATATGTGATGGGTCTCAGTTGTTGCTGGTACGTGGACACATACGACGTCGCTCTGGGCGAGAAGTTCTTGGAATGACACGAGCTGTATGCCTAATTCGTTCTCAAGAACAGGCCTTCGAGTTCGTGAATGATAGAGCAGTGACATGCCGAAGCCTTTGCCGCGACGAGCGACTGCCGCGCCAATACGTCCCAATCCAACGATGCCCAAGGTTTTTCCATGTACATCAAGGCCTGTCAGATGTTGCTGGAGTCCCCAAGGAGGGAACTCGCCGTTTCGGACAGTCTGATCGGCCTCAGGAATCCGGCGAGCTGCAGCGAGCAGTAGGGCAAAGGTATGATCGGCTGTGGATTCGGTCAGAACGTTAGGTGTGTTGGTAACAACAGTGCCGCGTGCTAGGGCTGCAGGAACATCAATGTTCTCAACCCCCACAGCGACGTTGGCGATAATCTTCAAGCGAGGGGTAGTATCCAAGACCAGCGGGCCAATGGCATCTGTCAGCATGCAAATGAGGGCATCGGCATCGGAGAGAAGGGATGTCATGGACATAAGGTCTGTATCCCCTGAGAGTCGCACCTCGTGTCCAGCGGCCTTCAATCGTTCTAGATGCTCAGGAAGCAGGTCGGCTGTACAGACAACGATTCCCATGAATCTCCTTGGGGGGGCTCAACCCTTCGGAATGGCGTTTCGAGCCAATTCGTCGGCGCGTTCGTTCTCAGGATGTCCGGCATGACCTTCAACCCATTGAAAAGACACGCGATGCGCGGCTGCCAGCGTATCCAATTGTCGCCACAGATCCTCGTTCTTTACAGGCAACAGTTTCTTGCCCGATCGCCGTTTCCAGCCATTTGCCTTCCATTTAGTGATCCATTCGGTGATGCCTTGCTTGACGTACTTCGAGTCAGTGAATAACTCGACATCACTTGCCCCCTTCAACTCACTCAGTGCGCCAATGGCAGCCATGAGCTCCATTCGGTTATTGGTGGTGGCAGGATCGCCGCCCGAAATCTCCTTGCGCAGGCTTCCGCTGGTGAGGATGGCTCCCCAGCCACCAGGGCCAGGGTTTCCGCTACAAGCTCCGTCCGTATAAATGGTTACTGTAGTCACGATAAACAAGGCTATCGCATTCCTTGACCATTGTCACTCGGTGACAGAGGCATCGGCCTACAGATCCGACCAACCTCAATAAGCGTTTGAGGTCCCCGTCATCGGATCGTGAGAATGGTCATGCGGAGCATTGCCATTCTCCAAGGATCGGGCAATGCTGCGCATTGCATAGCATTCCCGATTGCCCCAACTTGCTGAGCCGACTACTATCATCACATCCAATCAGCCGAGGACAGTCATGAGCGAGCCCCAATTTCGAATGATGACAGGCGATGCGTATCTTTGCGATCGCGCATTGGCAGAACGCGAGGCGCAGCTTCAGGCCATGGACCCTGGCATCGAGCGACACGGACTGTTTGCTGATGAGCTGGACATCTCCTCTTTGGATGTCGAGCTTCGTGCTTGTTCTTTGTTTGCGCTCGGACGTCACTTCGTCATCCGCAAGATTGAGAGGAATCGCAAAGGCAAGGCTCTGGCCGCGGTTCTGGACAAGCCGCTTCCCGAAGGGACTTTCCTCACACTCCTTGCTGGCCCCCTCAAGGCGACGAATGCTGTGCTAAAAATGGCAAAAACGAAGCTAAAATCAGGGGATCCGGACAATGTGATGGTGTCCGTACTCCCAACGCCTAAGGGCACGGCCCTTCAACAGGCGGCGCGAAGTGTTCTTGCAGCATCGGGTCTCACACTGCCCAATACATTGGCTCGAACGTTACTGATGGAGTGTGGTGATGACCTGATGGCTCTCAATAGCGAACTTGGCAAGCTGCGATCGCTCGCAGGGGATCATCCGATACCCGAGGCGGCAGCACGAGAGCTCTGTTTTAACCATACGGCAGCAACGGTTTATCCGTTCTACGATCAACTGGGCAGTGGAAACTTAGCCAAAGCTCTGAGCGAGCTAGAGGGACTGCGAGAGGATGCCGGGCGCATTGTCGGCGGAATCGTTCGCCATTTCACGCGATTGGTGATGGTGAGGCTACTGTTGGATCAACGGCGTCCTCAATCAGAGATTGCCTCGATGATGGGAATGCAGGACTGGCTTTGCAAGCGACTGATTGGGCAAGCCAAACGCCGATCATTTGCTCCACTTGCCCATGCGTTGCGATTAGGTGTCAAACTAGATCAGCGCATCAAGCAGGGGCGAATTGCCCCTGATGATGCGCTGATGCAGCTAATCTTAGCTTCTGCAGGGTCTGCGATCTAGCTCGCTTCTCCGACTACCTTGACTGGGATGAAGGACGCAAATCCTGTTTTCTCCATCAAGAATCGGCTGGCAACCAGTGCGCAGAACAAGCTTCCAAGGACACCGATACCTAGCGTGACCGCGAAGCCACGAATGGGCCCCGTTCCGAGCAACAACAGGATGACCGCCGTAATCAACGTGGTGATGTTGGCATCGAACAACGTGGACATCGATTTCTCGAATCCAGCGCGAACAGCTGCCAAGGGCGACTTGCCTGTGCGCCGTTCTTCTTTGACGCGTTCAAAGATGATTACGTTGGCGTCCACGGTCATGCCGATCGTCAGGATGATTCCTGCGATACCTGGCAATGTAAGTACAGCACCAAAAACGCTCAGGGCAGCGAACACGATGAGCATATTGAGAATGAGTGCTATGTTTCCTACGAATCCGAGGACACGATAGAACGCGAACATGTAGATCAGAATGATGACGAAGCCGATGACAATCGTCATCACGCCACGACGAATGGAATCAGCACCAAGTGAGGGGCCGACTGTCGTTTCCTCGGCAATGCTGATGCCAACAGGCAGAGCGCCAGCACGCAACGCGATTGCCAGAATTTTGGCCTCTTCCTGATCGATGCTTCCACCCGAAATGGTGGTTGAATCGACGATGTTGCGCCATCCCTGCGCTGCCGCTGTCTTGATGGATTCCGAAATGGCAGGAGCACTATAAACAGTGCCATCCAAGATGATGGCTAGCAGCTCATTGACATCCATCTGAGCCATGATCGACGCAAAGCGCTTGGCCCCTTCTTCAGTGAACTCCAATTGGATGTAAAAGCGGCTGGATGCTTGAAGCGCCGTTGACGCACCGACATTGGCGTCAGCCAAAGCAGCACCTGTTAGAAGGATTTCACGATCGACGATATAGGGTATGCCGTCTCGATTCCTGAAGATCTCTTGAGAACTGGAAGTGGGAATCAATTCGTCGAGCGCGCTGTCGCCGGCCTTGATGACGCGACGGAACTCTAGCATGGCTGTTTGACCGATCAGTCGGCGTGCATCTTCGGGATCTGTGGTTCCAGGAAGGTTGACCAGGATACGGTCGCCACCAAAGACGCGAATCTCTGGATTGGCAAGCCCGTATTGATTCACACGGTTGTCCAAGATGGCGATGATCTGAGCCAAGACGTCGTTCTTGGTTTCTTCGCTCATCTCTGCAATGCCCTCGGGTTCGAGAACCATGCGAACCCCGCCCTGGAGGTCAAGACCAAGTTGAACAACCTCGTCCAATGGCCAGAAGGGGTATACAAAAATCAATGCAGCGACAGCTACTGCGATGACGAGGCCAACGCGTAACCAATCGCTCCGTGTGAAGTGGTGGTGAGCCATACGATCTCCCTTACTTATCTTTCTTCTGAACGACGCTGCTCTTGGCGACCTTTAATTTCGCGCCGTCCTCAAGAACAATGACGACGGTCGTGTCGCCGATCGAATCGATTTCGCCATGGATCCCGCCAGCAGTAATGACGCTGTCTCCGCGCTTGAGTGTGCTGATGAGGTCAGTCATTTTTGCCTGGCGCTTGCGCTGGGGCCGAATCAACATAAAGTAGAAAATCGCCCCGAATACGGCGAACAGAATGAGCATCGACGACCAGCTGCTTCCGCCCAATGCTGATGCTATGCCACCGCTTTCTGAGGCGGTGCCTTCTCCACTGACTTCCTGAGCCAGACCAGCGATTCCGATTCCGAGAAGCATTGTGCACATCAAAAGTGCGATCCATTTCTTCATTTCATCACTCCTTGGCAGTGGTCCAGTGTCGATAAACACCCAGTGAAATAAAGAGCGCACCGACGACCCCGAATCCTGCTGCAATCATGATCTCCTGTTCTCCTGAGAGTTGCCGATGAAACACAACGGCTCTCTCCAATACGAAGAAGAGATCGGCCCACAGTATACCGTAGAGAATCATCGAGATCGAGATCCGAACCACCGATGACAGGCGGGCGCTTCTTCCGACTGCGTCGTAGGCAAGGGTCGCCAGGGGAATGATCGTCCACAACCACGCCAACGTGTCCGGATGATCCAATAGGGCGATGATAAGTAGCACGAGCAGATGTCCGGGAAATAGACTCAGCATGTTGGATGACGGCCGCTGTTCTGTCGGAGCGGTTCGTGATCGAAGGATCAGATAGGCGGAGAACAACATGGTTTGAATCCCTGCAACAAGGAGAACGCCGGGGCTGAGATGTCCGATCAAGGCGATAATGCCCACGAGGGCAAGCAAAAAGGGGATCGACCAAATGGGAAGTGGCGATTTCATCTCAAATTCCTGGTAGCAGCCATATGGCAATGATAAACATCAGCCCAAAACCCAACACATCAGTTACTGTTGTCAGGAAAATACCCGAAACCAACGCAGGATCCCTTCCAATCTTGCGAACGATCATTGGAATCGCGACACCGCTGGCTCCGGCGACGATCATGTTGATGGTCATGGCCAAGAACACGGCGATGCCCATCAGCAACTCCCCTTTCCAGAGATAGGTGATCAGTCCAACAGTAACACCAATAAGCATGCCATTGGCGATCCCCAGCAGAGTCTCTTTCCCCAGGAGTCTCCAGCCGCGGGCTTTGTCCAATTCGCCCAATGCCATGCCGCGCGTGATGATCGTGACTGTCTGCATGCCTGAACTTCCTGCCTGGCCTGCAATAATTCCCATGAGTACGGCTAGCGCGGCGACCTTGGCAATGGTGTCTTCGAAGATGCCAACGACGAAGGCAGCGGACAGGGCTGTAAGCAATCGTACGTATAACCAGGGAAGCCTCAATCGAAGCGATTGTGCCCAAGTGGTGTCCACGCCTTCTTCAGAGGGAACGCCAGCCAGTCCGTAGATATCCTCTGTGGCCTCTCCACGAATGACGTCAATGACGTCATCAAATGTGATGACGCCAAGCAATCTGTTGTCGTCATTCACTACGGGGAGGGCGATGTAGTCGTATTTTTCGAAGGTGCGAGCGACATCCTCAGCATCCATATCCACGGGAACTGATATCGCATCTCGAATGACGAGATCGTGCAAGCTACAGCCAGGATCTGCCAATGCCATATCCCTCAAGGACAACACTCCAATCAAGTGATTGTCTGCATCCACGGCATAGGCGTAGTAGACGGTTTCAGCGTCCTGTACCCGCTGGCGCAGATGGGAGATGGCGTCCTGAACGGACATGGAGAGTGACAAGGGAATAACTTCGGGCGACATCAATCCGCCCGCTGAGTCAGGCGGGTAGGCGAGCAAATCAGTCAAGACTCTTGCATCGGATTGGCTCAATCGGGAGAGCAGCTCTTGCTGAACCTCTTCCGGCAATTCCAGCAGGACATCGACGGCATCGTCTGGGTCCATACGAGACAGGATCAGACTGGCTTCTTTGCGATCGAGCTGGACGACGAGGCCAGCCGAATCGTCGGGATCCATTTCCCCCAACGGCTCAGCGGCTGCTTGGCGAAGGAACAGGTGATGCACCAAGTCTGTGGCTTGATCTTGAGAGAGATCGGCCAGCAACTCGGCGATATCGGCTGGATCTAGGGTCAGTAGCTCTCTCAGCACGAGCTTCCGTTCTTCCATCATTCCTCCCGAGTTGCCCGAGTAGTATAATTCGTGAGCCCATCTCAGCCCAGAAGACCGATATTGCGTCGGCTCGGGGCGATTCTTGACTCGTTGAAAGGAGTCCGATGCCTGAAGAAATGATTCCAACGTTCTCCAAGCACCCTCGTTCTGTTGTCCGCTCTTCTTGCGCCATGGTGGCGTCTAGCCAACCGTTGGCTGTTCAAACCGGTCTCAATGCTCTCAAGGCAGGAGGAACGGCGGTGGATGCGGCGATTGCTGTCAACGCCATGCTTGGGCTGGTCGAGCCCATGTCTTGTGGTATTGGTGGCGATGTATTTGCCATCGTGTGGGATGCCAAGACGCAACAGATGCATGGACTCAATGGCAGCGGGCGATCGCCTCGGAATCTGTCTCGGCAGGCAATCTTAGATTCAGGTCACGAAACCATCCCTTCTCGAGGCCCCCTGTCTTGGTCTGTTCCCGGGTGTGTGGATGGATGGTTCACACTGCACAAGCAGTTTGGGCGCATGTCGATGTCCGATCTGTTGGCGCCGACGATTGAGGTCGCGCGCAACGGGTTTGCTGTAACGCCAGTGATCGCTCGCATGTGGGAGGCGTCTGCACAGCGATTGGCCAAGGATCCTGGTGCCGCAGCTGTCTTCTTGCCTGATGACAACGCTCCGAAGGATGGAGAGACGTTTAGGAATGAGAAACTCGGCGCAGTCTTGGCCACAATCGCTGAACAGGGAAACGATGCCTATTATCGCGGCCCGATTGCCGAAGCGCTGGTCTCCTTTTCTCAAGAAGTCGGAGGTTATTTCTCGCTGCCTGACTTCGCAAATCATACGTCAACGTGGGTTGATTCAGTCTCTGTGCCCTTCCGAGGCTATGACGTTTGGCAGCTCCCGCCCAATACCCAAGGGTTGGCCCTGTTACAGATGCTGCAAATTCTTGATCCTTATGACCTTGCATCTATGGAGCATAATTCAGCTGAGTACCTCCATTTGCTCATCGAGGTAAAGAAATTGGCCTATGAGGATCGCGCTCGCTTCTATGCAGATCCCGACTTCTATGATGTGCCGATCGAGGCGCTGTTGGCAGACGATTACGTCTCCCAGCAGCGAGCGAGGGTTGATCTTCAGAAAGCATCCACGGAACTAGAACTCGATGACCCGCATACAGTTCGGGGAGACACGGTCTACTTGTCAGTTGTTGATGAAGAAGGGAATGCGGTGTCGTTCATCCAGTCGATCTTCAATAGCTTCGGGTCATGTGTTGTGCCTCCTGAGCTTGGGTTCGCCATTCAGAATCGTGGCAGCCTATTTCATCTTGATCCCCAACATGCCAACACCTTTGTGCCCAACAAGCGTCCTTTTCACACGATCATGCCTGGGTTCGTGACCCGGGGCGGAGCCCCGGCGTTCTCATTTGGTGTGATGGGTGGTGACATGCAGCCACAGGGACAGCTGCAAGTGCTTCTCAACCTCATTGAGTTTGGCATGGATCCCCAGCTTGCAGGTGAAGCATTGCGATTCCGTCATGATGGGTCGTCAACACCAGTTGGTCATCATATGAACGATGGAGGCACCGTTCACCTGGAGCCTGGTATGTCTGAGGCGAGTATCGAGGGATTGCGAGCCAGGGGGCATCGTGTGGAAACGACTGAGTCAGGCTATGGGGGTTATCAGGGTGTTTGGATTGATGATGAGACTGGAACTTTGCTAGGCGGATCTGAACCACGGAAGGACGGGTGTGCGCTGGGGTACTGATCGTGGATCAATACCTTTACTGCGCAGTGCGCGGCAACGGCCGCGAGGCGTCCGTTGCTTGGCCATTGACATCTGTCAATGGCTCAGTTGGCTCTAGTGTAGAGACGCCTAATAGTCAGGCTCCTGGTTGGCCTGCATGGCGTGAGAGGGAGGGTACGTGGCAACAAGAGGGATTCAGCTCCTCAAGACACTTGGGGTGGAGTATGAGATCCTTGCGTATCGCTACGACAAGATGGGGGCGCGGATCGCGGCAGAAGCAATTGGGTTTCCTGAAGACATCGTGCTGAAGTCGCTAGTTTTTCAAGCCAATAACAAGACCTTCGTCTTCGCCCTTATTAGCAGCAATGCCAATGTCAGCACGCGCAATCTTGGGCGCGTCTCAGGCCACAAACACGTGGAAGCTGCTGCGCCACGCGATGCGCAGCGTGTGACTGGCTATCAAGTAGGCGGCATCAGTCCGTTGGGATCGCGTACAGCCTTGTCTGTCTATCTTGATGAAACAACATCTCGCTATGATTACCTGATCATTAATGCAGGCGGACGAGGAACCCTCCTCCGCCTGTCGACTTCTGATTTGATCAACGCCACTGGTGCCATTGTTGCCGATATTCGCGCTTCCTAGGCTGTTGACGTCGTTAGTTCCTCTAGCTCAGCAATCATCTCTGCGATCACGTCAAATCCGCCCTGCCAGAAAGCCTCAGTGCGGATATCGAAACCTGCTTCATCGAGCAGGTCGATTGGGGCTACGGATCCGCCAGCTGAAAGGATTTTGAAGAACTTGGGCACAAAAGCTTCTCCAGTTCGCTCGTATTCGCGATAAAGCGCGAGAACCAGCAGCAACCCGAAGGCATAGGCATAGCAGTAAAACGGCACGTGGAAATTGTGCGGGATGCTCGTCCATTCCCAACGGAAATCGTCAGATAGATCGATGGCATCACCAAACTGCTCCTTGAGGTTATTCAGATAGACCTCGGATAGCTGTTCTACGGTTGCTCCGCCAGCCTCGATCATCTTGTGTGCCTCTCGCTCGAACAATACGAAATACGATTGGCGTAGGATGGAGGCGTAAGAGTCGTCGACGAACTTGGCAAGCAACGACTTGCGCGTAGCGGGGTCGGTTTCTTCAGCCAGCCATCGCTTGAGCAATAGGATTTCGATGAAGTTGGAAGCAGTCTCTGCGAGCGGCAGTGAAGAGCGGAAGGTCAGCGGCGAATGGTCGGCTGCCAGCATGGAGTGGATGGCATGTCCAAGTTCATGTCCCAATGTCGAGACATCGTCGAGGCGGTTGTTGTAGTTAACCAACACCCACGGCGTTTTGTCAGGGACGACGCCATAGCAAAAGGCACCTGTATCTTTGCCCTTGCGTACTTCTGAATCGAGATGCTTCTCAGCAAGAACGCGTTTTGCCAACTCAGCCATCTTGGGAGAGAAGGCGGCCATCGTTTCCAATACTTGCCTGACACCGTCAGCAAAGGGCACTGTCTTGTCAACGTCACCTAGCGGTGCATAGATGTCATAGCGACGCAGCTTGTCCATGCCGATCCACGTTGCCTTGAGTCCGAAATAGCGGTGATAGAGCGGTGCGTTATTCTTGACTGAAGACAGCAAGGACCCAACGACATCGTCGGGGAGGTCGTTGACTAGGTTGCGAGCTGAGATGGCGGATGGCATGCCTCGCGTTTTCACATTCTCCGCATTCCAGTCGCCGACCACATAGGAATACAGCTGACCCAACACGCCGCCATGTTCTGCATAGACCTTGTTGAGTGCTTGATAGGCGGCAGCACGAAGCTCAGGGTCTGAGTCATGTGCCATGACAGATGCTTCAGTCCGAGTAACGGTCTTCGTTACTCCATGAAGCTCAACGTCATAGGTGAAGTCGTTGGTGATCATGTCATAGACGGTGAGGTGACCATTGACGCCGTTGACGTCTTTAACGTTGATGATCTTCTCCTCAGCTTCAGACAGGGTATAGGGGGCGAACCGGCGGACGGATTCTAGGTAGTAGCGGAGGTCGCCACTTGTTTTCATGAGTGCTTCGGCAGTCTGCGCATCCAGTTTTTGCCACCACAACTCAAAAAACAATGTGCGGTTTTGTGCATCGGCCACGAGCTTGTCTACGCTGCCTTGAAAGGCGAGAGCATCTGAATGGCTGGTCAACTCAGACAACCACAGCGTGGCATATCCGCTGAGCTGTCGCTCAAGGTATCCAACCCGTTCTGTCAGTTGAAGTGCTCGGCCAAAGGCAGCAGGTTCGATGGTTGGTGTAAGGGATTCGCGCAGCTTCTCGGATTGTGCGACGGCCTGCTCTAGATCATTGAATACAGCATCCATGGCCTGGCCTTCAGGCGTTGCAATGAGATCAGAGAGAGCCCAGCGTCCTTGTTGATAGGTTGTGTTTGACATGGAGTCCTTTCTATGTGTTAGGCGAGGGAGCCATCTAGTCCGAGTTCGGCTGCTGCTTCTTTCATGCCTTCGATCACATCGGAGATGAGATCTGCTCGTTCCATTCCCAGCATGTCGATGCCTTTTTGGATGATGTCACGATCAGCACCCGCAGCAAACGATTTATCTTTCCATTTCTTGTTGACAGACTTGACCTTGAGGTCCTCGAGGTTCTTGGACGGCCGCACCAGCACACAGGCCGTAACCAAGCCCGTCAATTCGTCGATTGCATACAAAACCTTTTCCATCTCGTGTATCGGTTCGACATCTGTGCAGATGCCCCAGCCATGAGAGACGATGGCATGAATGTAGTCCTCGGGCCAGTCATTCTCCTTCAAGATACGCTCGGTTTGCTTGCAGTGCTCGTCAGGATAACGCTCGTAGTCGAGGTCATGGACCAGTCCGATGACGCCCCATTGATCTTCGTCCTCACCACGCTTTCTTGCCATGAAGCGCATGACGGCTTCCACAGTCAAGGCATGTTTGATCAGTCGATCACTTTCGTTGTACTCCTTGAGCAGCGCGAGAGCCTGTTCGCGCGTTGGATGTGGCATGAATCCTCCTGTCTGATTCTTGTTTGGCTTTGAGCAACTCTACAACGCTTGCCGGATGCTGTCCATTAATATGGTGTTGCCCCTTGCCTTGATCGCGTAGAATCCGACCACGAATACCGGGAGGCTTGACGTAGCTATGGAATGGGGAATCTTCTTCACACTGTTGCCGATCGGAATCGCCATCGGATTTGTTGCTAGCCTACTGGGCCTTGGTGGTGGCGTCTTCATGACCCCTCTACTGCTGCTCGCGGGGTTCGTTTCAACGCAACCCGATGCAGCAGGAACCAGCGTAGCCGCCGTGGTCTTCACGGGGATCTCCGCGTCGATTGCCTACTTCCGACGCAAGGTGATCGATTTTCGTATCGGCTTGTCCTTCATGCCGACTGCCATTGTCGGCGTCTTCCTTGGGAAAGCGATCATTGCCTCAGTCAATCCCTCTTGGCTGACTATTGCTTTCGGCGTATTCCTGTTCTATCCGATGGGCATGATGCTGCTGGGCAAGACACCCAAGGATGCCAAAGCCCGATTGAAGGGTTGGTCCTCTGGAGCACGCTACTACTTGCTGGTGGCCATTATTGGGTTGGTAGCAGGCGTGGCTACCAAGCTGTTTGGCATCGGTGGAGGAACCGTATTTGTTCCTTCGTTGGTTGTATTGCTGGGTATTGACATGGTTACGGCCGCAGCGACAAGTCTGTTTGTCATGGTACCCATCGCCCTGATCAGTGCCATTACCAGCTGGCAAGCAGGAACACTGCATTGGATGCTGGCCCTGCCGCTTATTCTGGGCATCATCATTGGTGCTCAGATCGGACCTCGCGTCGGCACATCGATTCCCAGGAAACGACTTCGACAGATCTTTGGTATCGTGTTGCTCTATGCTGCTGTCAACATGCTCATCAAAGGAATCACCAGCCTGTAGCGATGAGTCCCGAGTCGTGGTTTACGGCCAGGTTCGTTTCGTTGAATCTGTCTTCGAGCTATTCGCCCTATTCTCTCTAAGACGGATCTTCCCGTTGTGCTAAGCCAGCCAATGAGGTCGCCACGCTTTGGAAGTCACTCGCTTCTGCGATTCGCAGATCTAGTCCAGGAGAATTCGTTGTCCATCTGATAGTAGATAGCTGATAGGATCGACTGCCTTGACCTCGTTGAGCGAGAGTGCTAGACTACGATTAGCAGTTACAGGAGATGACTGCTAATAGGAGAACCCATGATTCGCTTCGACAAGATGACGGCAGGTGCCCAAGAGCTGTTTCGCGAAGCCCAAGACCTGCTAACAAGGTACAAACATAATCAGATGGATGCCGAGCATATCGCCATGGTCTTGGTGAGCAAGGAAGGCGTCGGGCGAGAGATCTTGCAGACGATGGGGATCAATCTTGAGGGTCTGACCAAGGATCTTGATCAGCTGCTTGGTGATAAGCCTACAGTTGTTGGGCAAGTCGCGGGGCAGATCTACATCACGCCTCGTCTCGATGCCATCGTTCAAGCTGCACAGATGGAGGCAGAGCGGCTTCATGACGAGTACATCGGTACCGATCATCTGCTGTTGGCGATGAGTCGTTCTTCAGATGCACAGATTCGGCGCATACTGGGACGGCATCAGATTACGCCGGAAGCGATCTACAATTCGCTACGCGAGGTGCGTGGGGAGCAGCGACTGACTGGGCCTGATTCAGAAGAGCGCTATCAGATTCTCAAGAAGTACTCAACCAATTTGACTGAAATGGCCAAGCGCAATGAATTGGATCCCGTCATTGGGCGAGAACTCGAGATTCGGCGTATGGAGCAAATCCTCTCTCGCAGACGCAAGAACAATCCTGTGCTCATCGGTGAACCGGGCGTCGGCAAGACGGCAGTCGTGGAAGGCTTGGCCCAGCGCATGGTTGCCGATGATGTCGCTGACATGCTCAAGGGCAAGGAGATTGTGTCTTTGGATATCGCCTCAATGGTGGCTGGCTCCAAGTTTCGGGGCGAATTCGAGGACCGTCTGAAATCGGTGATCAAGGAAATTGAAGCGCATGCCGGTGAGATCATCCTCTTTGTCGACGAATTGCATACTCTTGTTGGAGCGGGTGCTGCTGAGGGAGCGATCGACGCCTCCAACATGCTTAAGGAACCGTTGTCACGCGGTAAATTTCAGATGATCGGTGCAACGACGCTGGATGAGTATCGCGAGCACATTGAGAAGGATTCAGCGTTCGAACGACGATTCCAGAAGATTCACGTTGGAGAACCGACGCTGGAGGAAACGGTCGCCATCCTTGAGGGATTGAGAGACAAACTCCAAGAGCATCATGAGATCACCATTTCCGATGAAGCAATTGCCGCAGCTGCACGCCTGTCTGAACGCTATCTTGCTGAACGATTCTTGCCGGACAAGGCGATTGATCTGGTTGATGAAGCGGCCAGTCGGATGCGGGTTGATGGAACTGGAAACATCGTGACCGAAGCGGAGATTGCGGGCTTGGTGTCTCAATGGACGGGTATTCCTGCAGAGCGAATGCTCGAAGAGGAGCGCTCTCGGCTCACGAAAATGGAAGATGCACTTCATGCCCGAGTGATTGATCAAGACGAGGGTGTGCGTGTCATTGCTGAGGCTGTACGCCATTCACGAGCCGGGCTATCTGATCCGCGTCGACCTATTGGTACGTTCTTGTTCCTGGGGCCGACGGGTGTAGGGAAGACCGAACTTGCCAAAGCCCTCGCCTCGTTCTTGTTTGGGTCAGACGGCTCGCTATTGAGAATCGATATGTCGGAGTACATGGAGCGACATGCAGTGGCGCGTTTGATCGGATCACCTCCTGGATATGTTGGCTATGAAGAAGGAGGCCAACTCACAGAGGCCGTGCGGCGCCGACCCTATCAGGTCATTTTGCTAGATGAGATTGAAAAGGCTCATCCCCAGGTGATGAATCTCTTGCTCCAATTGCTGGACGAGGGTCGGCTCACTGATGGCCACGGACGTACTGTCGATTTTCGACATACGATCCTCATCATGACCTCCAACATTGGATCCGAACACTTCCAATCTGATGACGCTGACGAAACGATCCAACAGCGTGTTCGCGATGCCTTGAAGGAAACCCTACGTCCCGAATTTCTCAATCGCATTGATGAAACCATCATCTTCCATCCGCTTTCCAAGTCGGCAATCGAGCAGATTGTCGATTTGAAAGTAACTGACTTGAACAAGCGGTTGTCCGAACAAGACATCCAAATCTCACTTTCAGCTGAGGCAAAACGAGTGTTGGTCAAAGAAGGGTTCGATCCGAATTACGGTGCACGGCCATTGGCTCGCGCATTGAAGCGGCTTGTAGAGAATCCATTGGCGCGAGCGATCGTGTCGGGGGAGATTACTGACGGCGATACGGTTGCTGTCGATGCCGTAGCCATGTCAGATGTATTGCTCATCCGCAAGCAGATGCGAAGTAGCGAGGCGAGGTCGTGAAAACGGCCGTAGGCATTGCCTACGGCCGCGCAATGTCTCAGCATCTTGAGCTTTGTCGACGATCTAGCCGTTCGGACTTCCCAATCCAAGGTCCGCAAACGCCAGCTCCAGCTGTTCTTCTGATAGCGAGCCGTGATGCCACTTTGGCACGTCTTCCATGAATGAGACGCCCTTGCCAAGAATGGTATGGGCGGCAATGACCGTGGGTTTGCCCGAACCCTTGGATGCGAGAAATGACACATAGGCATTCATGATCTGCCCATAGTCATGACCGTCGATTTCGTGAACATTCCATCCGAAGGCGCGGAATTTCTCAGCTAGATTTCCGACATCCATAACATCGTGCACGCGTCCGTCGATCTGGCAACCGTTCCAGTCGATCATCACGCAAAGGTTGTCGACCTTGTGATGAGCTGCAGCTGTGGCAGCTTCCCACGGTTGGCCCTCTTGAAGCTCTCCATCGGATACGAAGCAATAGATGCGCGAGTCGCGGCCTGCCAGTTTGGCTCCCATTGCCATGCCCAGCGCCACAGACATCCCATTTCCAAGGGAGCCACTGCAGGCCTCCACTCCAGGAATGTTCCAGGCCGTAGATGGGTGGCCTTGCAGCAAGGCACCCAGTTTTCGGAATGACCACAACTCATCGCGGTCGAAATAGCCTTGATCCGCGAGGATTGCATAAAGAATGGCGCAGGTATGGCCATTGGAGAGAACAAACCGATCGCGTTCTTCCCATTGAGGATTGCGGGGATCGTGGCGCAGGTACTTGTAATACAGCGCAGTGAGCAGGTCGGCCATCCCTAGGGCACCGCCTGGATGACCGGAGTTTGCTGTTGTTACTGTCTTCAGCACGTCTCCACGTAGTTGGTTCGACTTGATTTTGAGTGCTTCAATATCCACGATTCCACGTCCTTTGCTATTCGTCGCATAATCATACTCACTCGTTGTGATGGATGGTAGAGAGTATCATGGTGCATCGAGAGGAATCTTATGAGCCCATGCGTCTTTTGCCAAATACTTGCAGGTGAGTTGCCTGCCAGCGTGGTTTATCAGGATGAAGATGTAATCGCTTTTTTGGACATTCGCCCAGTCAATCCAGGACATGTTCTGGTGGTGCCACGCGTTCATGAGGAATCCCTAGAGGACCTATCTGCTGAAGAGGCAATGCACATGATGAGGGTCGCCCAGAGAGTCATGGCCGGACTTCGCAACACTGAGCTCAGATGTGAGGGCATCAACCTTCTTCTTGCAGATGGAACGGTTGCTGGTCAAGAGATTCCTCATGCCCATTTGCATGTGATTCCGCGATTTGCGAATGACGGGTTTGGTTTGCGTTTCGCATCTGGCTACGGGGAGATGCCCCAGAGAGAACGGCTCGATGATCTTGCTGCCGCCATCGGAAAGCATTGTGTTGATTGAGATCGCTGTGAGAGAGGAGATTCATGGTTGTTGCTACATTGTGTTTCATTGTTCGTGATGGTGTTCCCCCTCACGTTCTTCTTGGGACAAAGAAACGCGGGTTTGGCCTAGGAAAACTCAATGGCATTGGGGGCAAGCTGGAGATTGGTGAGACTCCAGAAGACGGCATCATCCGTGAAGTCGAAGAAGAAGTCGGATTGACCATTCCCAGACAGGCCCTACACGCAGCAGGTCAGATTACCTTCCGATTCCCGTTCATGAAGGCGTTCGACCACTTCGTGCATGTATTTGTCGCCACAGATTGGACGGGTGAACCCATAGAGACAGATGAAATGCTTCCCCATTGGATCCCCGTCAACGCGATCCCGTTTGAGAAGATGTGGCAAGACGATGCCTATTGGCTTCCCATTGTTCTCAAACGGACGCGTATAGTCGCTGAGTTTACATTCGGCGAAGACAATGAAACCGTAACCGACTGGTTCATCCGAGGGGAAGAGTCGCCTATATAGCGTCATCCTGAAACGCGAACTCTCCGCTATGGAAAAGGTCGAGACAGGCATCGACGATCTCTGGTTGATACTTGGTCCCGCGACTTTGTTCGATTTCTTCCAGAGCAAGATTAATGCCCAATGCCGGGCGATAAGGACGATGCGAGGCCATCGCTTCAACGGTATCGGCGACTGCGAGAATGCGAGCCTCAATCATAATACCATCCTTGGAAAGGCCATTTGGGTAGCCAGTTCCATCAATGCGTTCGTGGTGCTGAAGAACGATCTGGGCGATTGGCCAAGGGAATGTGACGGTCTGCAAAATGTCGTAGGCAGCCTGAGGGTGCGATTGGATCAGCGAGAATTCCATGGGATTGAGTGCGCTCGGCTTGCTAAGTATTTCTGCAGGAATGGCCAGCTTGCCGATATCGTGCATGAGTCCAGCCACACGTGTTCCTTCAACAACTGCGGGATCGAGCTTCATCTTGTGGGCAATTGCGACAGCCAATTCAGTTACACGCCGTTGATGTCCAGCTGTATAAGGATCGCGGGTTTCTGTGGTCATACCTATCGCACGGATTGTGCCATCGAGTGCTTGCTGGAGGGAGTTCTCAGCCTCAGCTGCAGCTGTGATGTCAATCTTGGATACGAGTATTCGTTCCAGAGAATCCTCGAATCCCGGAGCCGGTATCCAACGAACAGCTACGTTCAGTTTGCTCCCATCAAGTTTCTGGTTGACGCCTGTGCCTTCGTAAAAACTGCTCCCTTCTATGATGGACATTAGCTGAGGGATGAATTCAGCGTTTGATTCCAAAGGGATTATTGTAGAGAGGCCCTGCATGACTTCATCCTTTGACTTCGCCCCATGCATGGCGACAGTTGCTTGATTGATATCGATGGTGCGGATTGCCTGGATACATTCAGCAACAATCTCGGGATGCTCTCGAAGGTGTGCTTCCATATCATCGACGCCACTATCTCTGATTCCTGTGAGAATCGCCTTGGTTTGTGAGCAATCCTCTTCCCAAAGCGAGACTGGAGACCCCTCAAACAGATTGCGATATCGACGTTCGCTGCTCTCTCTCTCTTCTTCGACCTGTCTCTTGTTGGCGGATTCCAGCGCAAGAGAAACGAGATTGGAGACTGAGTTGGCGAAGCTGATGTCATCTCGGTCCCAATCTCGTTGATCTCCAACGTGCTCAAAGCATATAACGCCAACGAGTTGGCCTCCCAGTCGAATCGCGGAATCGAGCATGGAGGCAATGTTGAGCGGGGTGAGATAGCTCTCAGAGAACGCGGCTGTCCGGGGGTCGTTGTGAGCATCGCTTGCATCAACAGTTCGTTGCTCTGAGATGGCCTGGAAATAAGCGGGATGATCCCTTCCTTGCAGGATCTGTCCGCGAGTATGAACGTCTCCATCAATCTCATACAGGTCGATACACTCAATTGCGTCTTTGCTTTCATTGAGAAGCCATACGCTGGTTCGCCCTACTTGAAGAGTTTGAGCAGAGGCCTTAGTGATCGTCTGAATGGCCTTATCCAGTGTCCCCTGGTACAGAACTGAGTTCATGGCCAATTCGATCAACGTTGCATCTCTCTGCTGAATTCTGTCTTGACGCGCAGCTTCGTTTGCTTCTCTAAGCTTTCGCTCCGTAATGTCGCTGGCGAAGTTGAGAGTAGCGGGGTTTCCCTCCCAACTGATCAGAACCGTTCGTAGTTCGAGTGTTCGGACTTCGCCATCAGGTTTAACAATCCGAAATTCGTACTCCGTGGGTACTTCCTCATTGTTCAGCCTGCGAATATGTCGATCAACAACCAGTTCTCGATCATCTGGATGCACCCACTCAACAAACGATCCAGTCCGAAGGGCTTCCGATGACCTCCCACTGAGGCGTGAGGTACTGGGATTGGCAAATGGGATTACCTCGTTTTGGGCGATGAACACTGCTTCTGAAGCGTTGTCCACAACTGCGCGATATTTCTCCTCGGACACGCGCAAAGCTCCCGTCTTCTTCTCAACTTCTTCCTCCAGATGCTCCTGATACTGCCGATTCTCTATTTCCAATCTGCTACGCTCTATGGCGAGTTCACTGACTCTCAAGGCGCTTGTTACAGCGGACTTGAAGTCCGTTCGTGCGATGGGTTTCGAAAGGTAGTCAAAGGCGCCCAAGCGAACGGCTTCGGCTGCTGTCTCGGCTGTCGGTTCTCCGGTAATCATGAGAACCTGGGTATCTGGAGCTGTCTCGTTGATGCGTTTGAGCAGACTCACGCCGGTCATGCGAGGAAGGATGATATCGGTAATCACGACAGTCGGCTTGTGTTCGGCGAGGAGCTGAAGAGCTTGTGTTGCATCCTCTGCTGTGAACACGTCGTGTCCCTCTTCTCGAATGAACTCGGCTAGTGTCGTGCGGATGCTTCTTTCGTCATCAACGATCAGGATTGTTGCCATTGCTCTTCCTCTCAGTGCTCAGATTTACGCTTCCAATGACCAGCTGGTCTCAACGGGTAGCTCCATCGTGAGACGAGTGTAGACGTTTGGTTCACTCTCAACCAACAAGTGGCCATGATGTTCACGGACCAAGCCATAGGAAATCGATAGCCCAAGGCCCGTTCCCGTCTCACGTGGCTTGGTGGAGAAGAACGGATCGAAGATCCGATCAATGATTGTTTGTGGGATGCCGGCTCCATGATCTTCGATGACTGTCCGAAGCCAGGGCTGTTCTCCCTTTTCGACTATATCGATGGTGACTCGCAGGATCTTGTCTTCATCGTACTCCGGATACCGTTCATTAAGGGCATGGCGGGCGTTGGTAAGCAAGTTGAGCAGCACTTGCTGAATCTGTTGGGAGCGGCACTTGATCAGTGGCAAATTAGGTTCAATCTCAAGCTGTAATTGAATTTGGTCTTTGCGCAATACCGACCCGATGAGGGAGAGCGTTGACTCGAGCAGATCAGAGATGTCTGCGGGACTGTGTCTCTCGCTTTCTTGTCTGGAGAAGGAAAGCAGGCTCTTGACGATCTTTGCCACTCGATTGCCTTCTTCGATGATACCCTCAGCAAAGTCGCCTAGTTTGGGGTCTTCAATCCGATCGTGGATGAGCTGAGCGTAGTTGATAATCCCCGTAAGAGGATTGTTGATTTCGTGTGCCACGCCGCTGGCGAGTGTTCCAATCGATTCAAGTTTCTGCCCTTGACGCAGATGGCTCTCCATGGCTATTCGTTCAAGCTCTGCCAAACGCGCATCAGTAATGTCATTGCCAGAGCTGAGTGTCCCTGCTGGGTTGCCGGCAGCATCGGACATGACAGTATTGTGCCACGCAATGATTCGAGACACGCCATCCTTAGTGAGGACGCTGTTCTCGTAGTATTCAACGGGATCGGCCCTACCAGCCATTAGTTGCTCAAAGACACTGCGGACAGACTCCCTAGTATCCGATGGAAGGCAGGTGGAGAACCAATCTCTTCCGAGAAGCTCTGAATCGTCGGCATACCCAAGAATTTCCAACCCTCTCTTGTTGATCATGACGATGCAGCCATTCATATCCAAGACAACGAACATAACCCCGGCAATGTCAAGATACTTCTGGGCGAGTTCCTTCTCTGCTCGAAGCTGGACCTCGACTTCTTTCAGTTTTGTGATCTCCGAAATTGTCGCAAAGCTGCCTCTGAAAATGCCTTTTGCATCAATGATTGGTTGCGGGGAGATCAGGGTTGCTACCTCTGAATCATCGGGTCGAATGAACGACAATTCATACCTTGAGGCAACACCTTCTCGCCTCCTCGCCATTTCCTGGTTAAAGCGTCTCTTGCTTTCAGGGGTCAGATATTTGTCCGAAGGCGTTCCGATGACCTCTTCGCGCGATCGTCCCATGATTTGGCAGTACTGTCTATTCACATATTGGAGAATCCCGTCTTCATTCTGGATTCCCAACCCGTCGTGCATCGTCTCTACAAGATCTTGATAATGTTGCTGCCCTTCGGCGATGCGTCGCACGATTGGCCGTGTGATTCTTACAAATCCCACAGCTCCAAGGAGGATGGCAACGATCGCAGGCCCTAGACTGAGAAGGGCTGCACGCACGTAGGGGTCGCGAACCTCCTCTAGGTCGATTTTGGCCACGATGCCTAGGTTAACTCCGGCCACAGGCTCGAACGCTGCTAGGACAACGCTGCCGCGATAGTCGAGGCCAATGATCGTTCCTGATTCACCCTGCAATGCTCGTCGCATGGGCTCCGCTCTGGAAGAGTTGATGGAAACAGGCTCTGGATAGTCGAGATCGGAGTGTCGGTGACTGAGGAGGAAGACAATCTGCCCGTCCTCCAGTTTGGCGAGAGTGAACTCACCCGTTTCTCCAAATCCGGCATATTGCTCGTGGGCGTCGATCAAGATGGCTAGATAGTTGTGATCAGGTCCTTCGTGGGCGTCGGAATAGGACAGCTCATGTCGGGCAATAGCTTCGATGGTTCGGGCCTCGCTCTGAGCGATCTCGAGGAGTCTTTCGCCGTGCTGAGCGATGGCTGCTGAATAGAGAAGGAAGATCGTCAGAGACAGGGTCCCAAGAACGATGACAGCAAGAATGGCAATCAGAAGCAGGATGCGCTTCCACTCGGCTTTGCCCGAGTGTGGGACAATTCCAGACTGCAAGGTCTTTGCCTCCTCGTTCGAACGCCCCCATCGCTTCAGATGAATTCATCTTGTTCAGCGCTGAGCAGACAAGGAGAATCCATCAATGAAACCAAAGTACAATGGGCGTATCACTTATGCAAATTGGAGGATGGAGTGCGAACAATCGCTCATCGACTGCATCCTCTAACAGGGCGGTAAATCGATGAAGACTGACCCCAGTTTGAGAATGCGGAAACGCGCGCGAGAGTTCTCGATTGTGCCAGGCATCTTGCCAACAGGATTTCACAATTCAATTACTGATGTGAAGGGTGTTCAGATTGGGCATATCTCTGTCGTTGAGGGATCTGATATCCGTACGGGTGCAACAGCCATCCTTCCGCACGGAGGCAATCTCCATGCCGAGCGAGTGCCTGCAGGCATTGCCGTGGCAAACGGCTACGGCAAACTGATGGGATACACGCAGGTCAGCGAGCTTGGCGAGCTTGAAACCCCCATTGTGTTGACCAACACGCTTTCTGTTCCACGTGCTGCTGATGCAATTCTAGATTGGACGCTTTCTCGACCGGGGTCCGAGCGAATTCGCTCGATCAATCCTGTTGTTGGGGAAACAAATGATGGACGGCTCAATGCGATTGAGAAGCGCAGCCTCACTTCCAACCACATCTTGGAAGCGATCACAGAGGCTTCGATGGCGCGACCTGCAGAAGGCAATGTGGGTGCGGGAACAGGAACTGTAGCCTTTGGATGGAAAGGTGGGATGGGTACAAGTTCTCGCCTTCTGCCACAATCATTGGGTGGCTACTGTGTTGGCGTTCTCGCGCAATCCAATTTCGGCGGTGTCCTACAGATCCTGGGCGTTCCTATTGGACAGATGCTCGCGCAGCACTATCTCTATGGGCAGACAGATGACACAACAGCGGATGGATCCATCATGCTTGTTGTCGCTACAGATGCTCCCTTGTCAGATCGCAACCTCACTCGGTTGGCTCAACGGGCTTTTGCTGGATTGGCACGGACGGGATCATCGTTCGTGAATGGCTCTGGTGACTACTCGATTGCCTTTTCCACGGCGGATTCCGTGCGCCGGAAGGCTGAGCTAAAGAGCGGTTTGGTTGCGACGTCGGAATTGGGGAACGATGCTGTCTCTCCTCTTTTTCAGGCAGCGATCGAAGCCACTGAAGAGGCCATACTCAATTCGCTGTTCATGGCCGAGACGCTGACGGGGCGTGACGATACAACGATTGAGGCGTTGCCCCTGGAGCGCGTTGTGCCGATCCTACGAACCCATGGCGTGATCCAAACATTATCGGAGGAATGAAGATGCCAGAAGACCGTGTTGATCACTTTAATTCGTGGGCTGCCAACTATGACCAGAGTGTGGATCGTGATCAGTCTGCTGACGCGTACCCATTTGCTGGATACGATGAGGTTGTGGAGGGCGTTGTTGCGCTAGCGCAGATTAAGCCGAATCACGCAGTCCTCGATATCGGTGCGGGTACGGGTAATTTGACGGCGAAACTTGTCGATCTGGCTGGCGATGTCTGGGGAACAGATTTCTCTGAGAACATGCTGGCGAAGGCACGACAAAAGGTCTCGCACGCACGCTTCGTTCGTTGGGATATGCAGGATTCTTGGCCTCCCGAATTGCCCTCGGCATTCGATCGAGTGGTTTCCACCTATGCCTTGCACCATCTCGATGACAAGGAGAAGGTTCTTTTCCTGACAGACCTTGCCACAAAACGGCTACGCCCTGACGGACACGTGGCAATTGGTGATATCGCGTTCCCCGATGACCGTGCTCAAGCTGTCTGCCAACAGGTTGCATCCAATGATTGGGATGATAGCGAGCACTACTGGGTTGCCAGTCGGATCATCCCCCAACTGGAAGAGGCTGGCTTCATCGTGGGTTACAAGCAGATCTCGTTCTGCGGCGGCATCTTCGTCGTTCAGCTGAAGGATGCTGCGTGAATCGGTCAGACGAGGGATTCAGGCAGTTGGAACGGACAATGTTTCGTGCCTGGCCCTCGTTCGATGCGGTTGACTACGATGGGTGGGTTCTTCGATTCTCTGAGGGATACACGAAGCGCGCCAACTCCGTCAATCCGCATTTTGGTTCATCGCTGCCTCTAGCAGCGAAAATAGCACATTGTGAGTCTGCCTATCGATCGCGGGGACTGCCAACGATCTTCAGATTGACGCCATTCTCTCAACCTGCGAATCTGGATACGATGCTAGCGGAGCTTGGCTACGAGACCCTCGATCCAACGCTTGTCATGACCTGCTCTCTGGATGGCGCGCTAGGAGATGAGGTTGACCCAGAGCACATCGTATCGGCTGACCAGTGGTTTGCCTCATTCGATAACCTTCGCCAGCTTGCAGATTCCCAGAGCGATCCCCATCGCCGGATTGTCGAATCTTCTGAGGGAGGGCACTGCTTCGTTGTGATCTCAGTAGACGGCGAAGCCTGTGCCTGCGGACTTGGTGTTCATGTCGATGATTCGATCGGGCTATTCGACCTCTTCACGCACGAAGCCTACCGTGAACAAGGATTTGGATCATCGATTGTTCGATCGATTCTTGGATGGGCACGCCATCGAAATGCCAGACGCGGATTCCTTCAAGTCCACAGCCAGAATGCCCCTGCGTGTCAGCTTTATAGACACTGCGGATTTGAGGTTGCCTATCCCTACTGGTATCGCATCAAGAGATGATCGTGTGTGTTGGCAAAAGCCAAAATGCGGTTCCCACCTGCAGTTAACGCCTGTCGATGGACAAGGCCTCTTGACTTCGCTTCCGACTTGCTATAGGGTGCTCGTCATCCAACAGGAATCGATAGGAGCAGGATGAGTATAAATCCGAGCCGTGTTCTTCGAACAAGCGCCCTTCTATCGGTCCTAGTCATTATTGTCGTCCTCCTACTCGGAGGGCCGTGACCTGTTGGGCATAAATAACTAAGCCTAGCAAGAAGGGGCCGCCGAGACAGGGCGGCCCCTTTTTCTTTGGTTTTCGGACGGAACTCTCACAACAAATCATTCAACGGAAAAGCAAAAGGAGGTGGCAAGATGCAGATGACGGGAGCAGAGATTGTCTGGGAGATGTTGCGGCGAGAGGGTGTCGAGGTCGTCTTCGGAATTCCCGGCGGCGGAATCATGCACACTTACCATCCCCGCAAGGAATTTGGTATTCACCATGTGCTCGTTCGGCATGAACAGTCGGCAGCCCACGCCGCTGACGGCTATGCTCGCGCCTCGGGCAAGGTCGGTGTGGCCATTGCTACTTCGGGCCCGGGGGCGACGAACCTAGTCACAGGGATTGCGACGGCGATGATGGATTCATCTCCCATTGTCTGTATCACTGGGCAGGTCAGTACTTCGGTACTTGGAAGTGATGCGTTTCAAGAAGCCGATATTACTGGCATCACGCTTCCTATCACCAAGCACAACTACCTGGTGACGGATGTCAACGAGCTTGCTGCCACGATCCGCGATGCATTCCAGATCGCCCGAAGTGGTCGGCCGGGACCCGTTCTCGTTGATTTGCCATCAGACGTCCAAAAGGCCGTGACAGAATTTGTTCCTCCAATGGAAGAGGCGATGGATAGCGGGCAGTCGCTTCCAGTCTACGATCAAGAGGCGCTCGACCGAGCCATCGAACTGATCAACCGAGCCCATCGACCGGTGATTCTTGCAGGCCAGGGCGTGCTTCAATCAGGAGCACAGCATGCGCTGGCTGCATTCGCCGACAAGACTCAAACGCCTGTCGCAGTGACGTTGCTGGGCAAAGGAAGCTTTTCTCCATCGCATTCTCTTTACCTCGGAATGATGGGCATGCATGGGCATGCTGTCGCAAATCAAGCCATCCAGGATGCTGATTTACTGATTGCGCTCGGCATGCGCTTCGATGATCGAGTAACGGGCAATCCAGAGATGTATGCATTGCAGGCGCGCAAGATTCATATCGACATTGATGCGACTGAGCTGAACAAGGTCATTCCCACGGATGTTGCCATTCTTTCCGATCTGCGTCCTGCTCTTACAGCAATGGTTGACGCCGTTTCGCCGAGACAACACGGAGCATGGGGCGAGAGGATTGAGGGATGGCGTACCAGATCAAGAGAGATGGAGACCCTGCATCATCAGCTGAAGGACTCTCTGCCAGCGCCTCACATCATCAATGAGATTTTTTCGGCAACGGACGGACAAGCGGTGATCGTTACCGATGTGGGACAAAACCAGATGTGGGCTGCCCAGTACTATGCGACCGAATGCGACCGTCCATTTCTTTCTTCTGGAGGACTGGGAACGATGGGTTTCGGTCTTCCTGCAGCCATTGGAGCCCAGTTTGCGCGACCTGGAGATGAGGTATGGGTCATCGTCGGAGATGGTGGATTCCAGATGAGCCTGCCCGAACTGGCAACCCTTGTCCAAGAGAAACTTCCGATTCGCATTGCCCTCATCAACAACCGCTGTCTGGGAATGGTACGGCAATGGCAGACGATGTTTTATGACAGCAACTACGAGGCGACTGATCTACTCAATCCGGATTTTGTGAAGCTCACCGAAGCCTATGGAATCCCGGCACTCCGCGCTACGACCCTTGATAGCGCGAGGGAGGCGATATCTGAAGCGCATGCCAATCGTGGTCCGATGCTCGTTGAGTTTGAGGTCGCACGTGATGGTGAGCTTTCACACGTCTACCCGATGGTCCCCGCTGGGGCTGCACTCGACGCGATGATCCATCGATCTCCTGCTCCTGTAGCATCCGTGGCTGGAGGGAGGGCATCTTGAACCGAACCTTGATTGCCACAGTTGCCGATTGTCCAGGCGTGTTGAACCGAGTTGCCAGTCTATTTCGCCGAAGGGCATACAACATCGAGAGCCTGACAGTCGGGCACACCGAAAAAAACGGTGTGTCACGAATGACGATTGTGGTCGATAGCCGAAGAACGGACGCGGGCAAGGTGGCTCGGAACCTGGAGAAGCTGATCGACGTGCTCCATGTTGAGGACATTACGGATCGTCCAGCCATTCTCCATGATCTGGCCCTTATCAAGGTTCGCATTCGCGATCGCGTGGCGCGATCGGAAATCCTTCGGATTGCAGACAGCTTTCAAGCTCGACTTGTTGATATGTGTCCAAGCACAGCCATGGTCGAGCTGGTGGGGAGTGAACGGAAAATTGACACCGTGGTCGAGGCACTTCGATCTCACGGAATTCTTGAAATGGTACGAACAGGCCGCGTCGCCATGGTGCGCGGCGTAAGTGAAAACGAAGTCGAGGCAATGGCCTCGACTGAACAGCGCATGAGTATGTGGGAAGAAGGAGGCAATCAATGGCAAGAATAAACTTTGGAGGCGTTTCAGAAGAGGTTGTGACACGGGAGGAATTCTCCCTTGATCGTGCCCGTGAAGCGTTGCGCGATGAACGAATTGTCGTTGTCGGTTATGGCGTTCAGGGTCCGGCACAAGCACTGAATCTTCGTGACAACGGATTCAATGTTCGCGTTGGCCTGCAGCCAGAACGCAAACGTTCGTGGGACAAGGCACTGGGTGACGGGTGGGTGCCTGGCGAGACTTTGCTCCCCGTTGAGGAGGCCGTTGCTGATGCAACAATCGTCCTCTTCCTTGTATCCGATGCCGGACAACGTGCCCTGTGGCCGACGATTGAGCCGCATCTTGCAAAAGGCGACGCTGTCTATTTCTCACACGGCTTTTCAGTGACCTACAGCGATCAAACCGGTGTTGTGCCGCCTTCCTTTGTTGATGTCATTCTCGTTGCCCCCAAGGGATCGGGAACAAGTGTTCGTGCCAATTATCTTGCTGGCAGCGGAGTTAACAGCAGCTTTGCCGTGTACCAGGACGTATCTGGCCGTGCTCGTGAGAGAGCCTTGGCAGTTGGCATCGGCATTGGTTCAGGATTCCTGTTCCCCACGACATTCGAGAAGGAAGTTCACAGCGATCTTACGGGCGAGAGAGGCATCCTCATGGGCGCTTTGGCTGGCGTTATGGAGGCGCAATATGAGACATTGCGCGCTCATGGACACAGTCCTAGCGAGGCTTTCAATGAGTCTGTCGAGGAACTAACGCAAAGCCTTATTCGCTTGGTTAGCCAAAATGGGATGGATTGGATGTACGCCAATTGCAGTGCTACGGCACAGCGAGGGGCGCTGGATTGGCGTCCGCGATTTAAGGCTGCTGTGGCTCCTGTTTTCGAAGAGCTCTATGCCAGTGTGACCAGTGGTGAAGAGACGCGCATTGTGCTTGAAGCGAATGGCGCTTCCGACTATCAGGTCCACCTTGATGAGGAGCTTCGCGAGATGCGTGAATCTGAGATGTGGCAAGCAGGAGAGGCCGTTCGATCCCTGCGTCCGGAAAACAGCATGACTGCGTCTGCGCAGAAGGAGGGAAAGCTGTCGTGATGCGTGATTCTGTTGGGAAGGTACGGATTTTTGACACAACACTTCGGGATGGTGAGCAATCCCCCGGCGTTAGTCTGAGCGCAGTTGAGAAGGTAGACATCGCGCGCTGGCTCGTTCGGATGGGTGTTGACGTGATCGAGGCTGGATTCCCTGCCGCCTCGCCTGACGACCGTTTTGCTGTCGAGCAGGTGGCGCGAGAAGTGGGCAATGAAGCCAATGGCCAGCCGGCCGTAATTTGCGCGTTGGCTCGAGCCACCGATCGAGACCTAGACGTAGCATGGGAAGCCGTTCGCTTTGCTGCGCTACCCTGCATCCATACCTTTCTAGCGGCATCAGATATCCATCTAGAGCACAAGCTGAGAATGACTCGGCAACAAGCGATTGACAAAGCCCGCGCTGCTGTGATTCGGGCCAAGTCCTACTGCGAGCTCGTGCAGTTCTCGCCGGAGGATGCTTCGCGCGCAGACGTTGACTTCCTTTGCGAAATGGTTGCCGCAGCCATTGACGCTGGGGCAACGACGATCAACATTCCCGACACCGTAGGCTATAGCACGCCTGATGAGTATGGTCGACTGATCGAGCGAATTGTTGGCTCCACGCCACGGGATGGCAGCGTGATTGTCTCGGTTCACTGTCATAACGATCTGGGAATGGCCACAGCCAACACACTGGCTGGCCTGCGTGCAGGAGCGAGGCAGGCAGAGGTGACTGTTAACGGTATTGGCGAACGAGCTGGGAACACGGCATTGGAAGAAGTTGTAATGGCGCTTCTCACGCGCCACGACCAATATGACCTTTCGACAGGCATAGATACGACACGGATAGCTCGTGCCAGCCGAATGATTAGTAGCTACACAGGGATGCCAGTTCAACCCAACAAAGCGATCGTTGGAGGCAATGCCTTTGCCCATGAATCGGGAATTCATCAAGACGGTGTTCTCAAGCATCAAGCGACTTATGAAATCATGCGTCCAGAGACCATTGGACTCGTCGATTCGACTCTCGTTCTTGGCAAACACTCGGGACGACATGCGTTCTCAGAACACATTGCCAGTCTTGGCTATCAGATGGAGGCACAACAACTGGAGGAGGCGTTTCGCCGGTTCAAGGAATTGGCTGGCAAGAAGCGCGAGGTGGGCGATGCGGATATTGAAGCACTGATAGCGGATCTGGTCCACAGGTCTGACGATGCCTACCGATTGGTGGATCTCCAGGTTGTTGCCGGACGGCCTGGGTTATCAACGGCGACAGTACGGTTGGTGGGGCCTGATGAAGACGAACGCATTCAGGCGAGCGTTGGGACGGGACCGATCGACGCAATTTACCGTGCGATCCTTGCTATTGTCGGCGTTCCCAATCGCCTTGAGGAGTTTCGGATCCACGCAATTACTGAAGGAATTGATGCCCAGGGCGCAGTTAGCGTTCGCATAAGCTCTGACGATGTGTCCGTGAGAATCGGTGGGTACGGAACGGATACAGACATTCTCGTGGCCAGTGCCCATGCCTACATCAATGCACTTAATCGACTGATTGAGCGCCAAACCTCGCAGATTTTCGATGTCACATCAGCTACTACAAGCAACCCAACAAAACAGGAGAGAACCAAAGGAGAGTTGCATGAACGACCAAACCGAGAAGGTGCCTTCGCAACCTGACACAAAGACAGCTGCGGATGGGCAAGGCA
>Ga0233431_1001046_pt1 | contig 51533 bp, 48 predicted proteins | sample SI_118_April2016_FD_179867 | JGI IMG/M metagenome (GOLD analysis project Ga0233431, IMG submission 179867) | Seawater microbial communities from Saanich Inlet, British Columbia, Canada - SI_118_April2016_200_MG | ecosystem: Environmental > Aquatic > Marine > Inlet | place: Canada: British...
CCCCAGCCCCTCTTCTAAAAAATAGAAACGAAAAAAATTAAATTTTCGAATAATGATAAAATCTCTCTGCAAAAGAATAATAAGGATAAAAAAATGACTTCTCCGCTTCGCTCCGACCACGTTGCAATCTCGCTCCGCAAAGCTACGCTCGGGACACATAACAAAGGATATGAGGTTCAGCTCTTGCAGAGCTTCAACCCAAATTGCTCCTTACAGTCGCAACTTCTCATATCCTTAAACGTTATACGACATTTTTATAAAAATCCTAAAAACTAACTATGTTTACAGAACAAAAACTTTCTCCTGATGTTCAGGAGAATGAACCAAATATAATAATAAAAAAATCTACTGATGCCCCGCTAGAAATTAAAAAAAATCCATTTTATGATCCTGAAATCTGGGGACGCGCTAATTCAGAAGATGATATTTATCTACCAGATTCAGATGAGGCAATTTCTTTTGCTATAGCTGCTCATGAAATCGGTCACCTCATCAAAGATGGTAAGGGGAATGACATGGGTTTAGACAACTTTGAAGCTACGCGTGCTGAGGAGCAAAGAGCGTGGGACAAAGGTTGGGAATATTTACAAAAATATCTTGGTGACTATTATTTAGATAACCCTAAAATGATTATTCAAATCCAAGAAGCTTTTGAAAAGATAAAAATCTTACTCATGCAAGCCACTGACCTGAGCGAGGATATGTATTTAGAATTTGGCTCTTTAGGCACTATAGATCCTAATGAAATAAAAACAATACAAAAAGAAAGAAGAAAAGCTTTTTCCTCTGAGAAAGGCGGGGCAATTAAACAACTTTTTGAAGACGTAAAAAAAGAGAAAATTGGAATTAAATCTGATTGGGATAAATTTGTAACTATTATTAAAAAAGCTGTGAAAGATATTCTAATAGATAACAATAAGATAAAATAGGATTTTTATAAAAACATCACATAACACCCGTTATGCGGTCTTGAGCTTTAATTTATATTCAATTTTAACAAAATCATAAAAAATTTCGTCAATGAATAAAATAAAATGGCGTTATTTTAGCGAAAAGAAAAACGCCACTCTCTTGTCTCTTGCAATAAGACAAAAAAGTGGCAAATAAAGATCTAGAGCTACGTGGCGTTGGACAAATCTTAGGCAAAGCTCAAAGTGGTAAAGTAAAAAGCATTGGCCTAGGCTTATACCAACAACTTATTTCTGAAACTGTAGCAGAAATCAAAGGCCAAAAAAACAAACCATGGCGAGATATAGAAATAAAATTAAATTTAGCCACTGTGCTGCCAAAAAACTTTTTCTCTACGCCAGAAGAAAAAATACATTTTTACCAACAAATTAGCCGCACAAAAAATCTTGATGAACTAAAAGCTTTGGAACAAAAATCTAGCAATGAAAATCACCAAAATATTTTGTGGCTCCAAAAAATTCGAATTTTAGCGCAAAATACAAATATTATAAATATAGAAAATTATAAAACCAAAGATAAAGAACTTGTTAAATTAGACTTCTTAAATCAACTAGATTATAAAAAATTAGCCAAATTATTAGAACAAAATAAAAACTGGCGCTATACTGACCATCAAGTAAAAATAGAAGTGAATTTATTAAAAAATAATTTTAAACAAACCTTAGAATATTTGATAGTTTTTTGGCAAAAATAAAAAAGCCCGATTGCAATAATCGGGCTTGTTAAAATTTTGTCAATCAAATCAAGTCATATGTTCTTGTTTATGTTTCAACAACAAATAATTAATTAACCTAGGAAAGGTATTATGGTTAATTGCTGCCACAGCAGTCCATAGAACCCTATCCTTTTGATTCTCAAGTGCACCTCGACCAAAATACTGATCATAATGCTTTTTCTTGCACCAACACCAGATTTTATCAATTGCTTCTTTGCGCCGATCAACACCTTTGGCTAACTCAAACTCAGCTAGCCTACTAAAAAGCCTAGGCTTACTGCCATGAATAAGCGCATACCTAGCCTTATCCAGATCAATTGAGCTGACTTTGCGCAGCATTGTCTTAGTGATGCACAAAAAAGCTTTTTTGCCCCGACAATAGCCAAAGAGAAAATCCACCAATTCAGTCTTAGTCAGACCAGAGAATCCTCGTGCCATTTTGACCTCCCTTGATTTGATTGATTTTGAAGAACTTAATTATCTATAGTATGGCATATAATCTAGTTTTTGTCAATCTATCTTAAATAAAATAAAAAACCCGCCATGTATCATGACGAGTTCTAAATAATCATCTTACAACAGCATAAGCAAACCGCTCTCTTAATTGGCGCTCCTCCTGTCTACGCTGTTGATGGCTTCGATGTTCGGCTAACATATTTAACAATAATCTAGGCATTTGCCCAGATTCTATAACATTTTTAGCTCGAAGTAATTCACCAAAACTAACGGCGCGTAACCTCCTTCTGGATATAAAGGACAAATTCGGATTTTGTACATTTTCACAAAAATCCCTGATAAATACGACAAGATCTCGTTTCTTTTTTTTGATATCACCACTCTTCTTTCTTCTGATATCATTACTCTTAGATCTGCGCATAATACCCTCCTTGAACTAGTACATCTCGGTCTTTATTAAGAAACGTATTTATGCTACATTGACATTAGCATAAACGCCTACTATTATAATGCCTTAAAATAAAATTTATGTCCACTTTGGCTCACAACAAGCAAGCCTTGTATGACTATCAAGTTTTAGAAGAATTTGAAGCTGGTTTAGTATTGACTGGAGCTGAAGTAAAAGCTGCTAAATTAAGCCAAATAAACCTCCGTGGCAGTTTTGTTTCAATTCAAGCTGGAGAAGCCTGGATTAAAAATATGCATATTTCCCCTTATAAAAAGGCCGGTTTAAACCAAAAAAACTACAATCCTGAACAAGACCGTAAGTTATTGCTAAAAAACAAAGAATTAGACTATTTAATAGGCAAAACCAAAGAAAGAGGCTTGACAATTATACCTATTTCGGTGTATACTACGCGCAGACTTGTTAAGGTTAAGATTGCTCTAGTAAAGGGTAAAAAGAAACATGACAAGCGCCAAGTGATGAAAAAACGGGATATTGACCGTGAAATCGCTCGTAAATTGAAAAATTATCAATAAATTTATTCATGGGGATGTTTTATCTTCGATGATAAATGAAAGAATAAGTGGCAAGCTGAGCTGATCACTCATAAAAATGGTCAACCCAGATAAGTGCAGAAAACTTATTTGCGAAAGCCAAAGGACTTTTCCAAGTCCCTCAACTTTCACCAGTTTTAGCCTAAAATGCTAAAACCGCCCACTGAAAATTTGCTCAAGATTTGCTTTCGGGCGTCATAAATTTGAGCTAGAAAATATTTGGTGTTGGCTGAATATTTTGACTCTTCACCAACTAGGCTACTGGTTTTTTGTTGATTACAAAGCTCTGTGGTCGAATTTAACCAAATCAACTAAGCTTGTAGAAATTTATTTGGCAATTTATTAGACAGGGGTGTGATCCCCCTCATCTCCACCAAATTTTATTAACTTGTATTATTCGTTTAAGCGAATGTCGCAAGTCCAAAAATAACAATTAATAACACAGTCATTAGAACAAAAAGACGTTTTAGCAAAAATAGAGTTGTTGAAAAAAGATTTCGAGTTAACGATTATATCCGCGTACCGGAAGTCATGGTTATCGACGACCAAAATGAAAATATCGGAATTTTGACAACGGCCAAAGCTTTAGAGCTAGCTGAAAGTAAGGGCTTTGATTTAATCGAAGTATCTCCTTTGGCTAATCCTCCAGTTTGTCGTATCATGGACTACGGAAAGTTTCAATATGAACAAAGCCGTAACCAACAAAAAGCTAAAACTAAAGTAAAAAAAGTTGAAACAAAAGGCTTACGTCTGTCTTTCAAGATTGGCCAACACGATATGGCTATTCGACAAAAACAAGCTGAAAAATTTTTAGCTCAAGGACACAAAGTAAAAATAGAATTGCGTCTCAAGGGCAGAGAAAAAGCTTTTAGAGATAAAGCCAGAGAAGTTATTCAAGGATTTTTAGATGGCATTGCCGCTGAACATAAAGTTGAAGCGCCAATTAAACAACAAGGTGGAACTTTGACCACAATCATCAGTAAATAATTTAACAGTCATGAAATTAAAAACTAATAAAGCATTGAAAAAAAGAGTTAAAATAACCGGCAAAAAGAAAGTACTTATTCGTACTGGTGGCCAGGATCATTTTAATTCACGTGAAAGTGGTAAAGTTAAACGTAACAAACGTAGTAACAAACAATTATCAAAAAGCAACGCAAAGCACGTAAAGAAGCTTTTGCCTTATTTATAAATTGAAAATAATAAATCAAAGATATGCCAAGAGTAAAAAGAGGCGTTACCCATGTAAAACGTAGAAAAAACATCCTTAAAAAAACTAAGGGCTATAAATGGGGTCGTAAAAAATTGATCAAACAAGCCAAAACTGCCATCAATAAAGCTGGTCAACATGCTTTAGCTGATCGTCGTATCAAAAAACGTGTTATGCGTCGTCTTTGGCAAACCAAGCTTAACGCCGCCGTTAGAGAACTTGGCTTAAGTTATTCTAGATTTATTGATCTATTACACAAAAAAAATTCTGAATTAGACCGTAAAGTATTAAGTCAAATTGCAGAAGAAAAACCAAAGGCATTTGCTAACTTAGTTGCTAGCTTAAAAAAATAAACTCAAATATAAAAACCTCTCGCAATGCGAGAGGTTTTTTATTTTATATTTTATTCTACTTCTTTTTGAATATCTTTTATTTCTTTACGAATAACTTTTTCCGTCATATTTAGATCTTTCTTGAGCTGTCTAACTACTCGAGATTCTGCAGCTGTTAATTTACGCTTGGTTCCAGCTTTTTCTAGAGAACTAATATTGTTAACTAGGCTCTTGCGTAAATCAGCAAAAGATTTCTTCAAAACTTCATTAGCTTCATTAGCTTCACGGCTAACACGTTTACGTAATACCCTCACCTTATTCCAGCTAAACATGGCTAGGAATATCAACAAGAACACTAATGCTATCAAAGGTATAATGATAGACAAAACATTAATGGCCATTGATCCTATTCTCCAAAAAGCTGGTCTTTGAATTTCTATGTCCAATTTGTCACTTGGCAAAGTACGCGCTCCTCTACTGTCAATTGCTTCGACCCACAGTTTATACTTACCCTCATCTATCTTTTCTTCAGCAGCAAAGATAAACAAGCCTTCTTCATCACTTTGAACAAAGTAGCTCATGGCTGCCTCATCAGATTCTTGCAACCAAATCACTACTTGTGAATTTGGATAAGTGGAGCCTTTAACAATCAAATCAGCCCAATCATCTATCATCTTTGGATATTCAGTAATAGTTGGTGCTGATAAAGGCTCTATGTTAAACTCTGCAAAATTGGCTAACTCATTACCAGCAAAATCAACAGCTTTAGCTATCAATGTGTGCTTGCCATGTGCTAATGCTGGAGTTCTGTATATGTGCGTACCATCATCCTGCCACATCTGCTCTTCTGCATCATCTATCTTGATTACATAATGACTAATTCCAGATAATTCATCTTCTGCCTCAAATAAAAATGTAGCCACCGGATTTGTCGCATCATCTTCTGGTTGTTGAGTGATCTCGAAATATTCTGGCTCTTTAGTATCAATTTGCAAACGGAAATGCGTTACTCCTCCCCAACCAGCGGAACTTCTCAAGCGTACATGAAAATACCAAGTACCATCATCTAAATCTGTAATTTTTTTATAGCCAATAGCTGGCGAATAATTTACAGATGGAATGGCCTGTGATTTTTTACCGATCAATAAACTAGAAGATAGCACGCCTTGAGGAATCGACCAGCTCAATTCTACATCACTCACAGTATACCAATCATCTGGATTTGGATGAGTCGTTGAATTAATTTGTGGTGCACTAGGCGTACCCGTTACTGCTGATGGTGTATCTGATTCTGGTGCAGCCGGAGTCGTATCTTCTAACTCTATTATAAAATTACCACTACCAAAACCGGTCAATATATTTGTACCTTGTCCATCATTAGCCAAAATAGTACCAGTGGCAAAATTAACCGGAGCAGACCCCCCGCCTTTAGTGTGAAAAGTAACTGATAAAATCTTTCCCGCCGAACCACTATATCCCGGATTCAAAACAATTCCTTCAAAAGAAACTGTACCAGCACTATTGGAAAAAGAAGGCTCTGCAACCCATAGCGACATAATAGAGCCTGCCTTAGACACTGAGGTTACTTCAAGCTTATCAGTAGGGAAAGATAGTGTGCCAGAGATGGCATTTAAAGCTTGCTCAGAACTATTAGCGTAAACACCAACAGTAAAACTATCACCAATACCATGAGTACCAGAAGATGGTGATACATAAAGACTGGCCGCTTCTGCAAGTGGTGCAACCAAAAAAACTAGTGCAAAAACACACAAAAATAATAATCTAATTGTTTTGGTTTTTGTTTTGAAAAACATTTTTATTTTTACCTCCTAGCCTTTCTATTTCTTTGCTCTACTGCCTAATACATAGGCTGTAGCAACTAGTAGCATAACAAGTACTATTATACCAAAAATTTCGATTTTAGCATACCATGGCTTGGCATATCGTGGCTCGAGCGTTGCCAATCTTTGATTACCATTTTTATCAACAGCTTTCACCATTATCTCGTCATCCAAATTTTGATTTTGCAAAACATAAGGGCTGCTTGCTCTCACCCAATCACGACGCCCTTCTTTAATCTCATAATAGCTAATACCCGACCCCTTATCTTGAGTAGCAAATATCAAAATAAACTGTTCATCTGCAATATCTACAACCTGAGTTAAAATTGGTTCAAAAATTTCCGGTGGATCTCTATCAATAATAGGCTTAATTTCATTTAAAATAATTGGCTCTGAATCATTAATTTCAAAATTCCAACCTTGTAACTCAAGAGGTGCTTGGGTTCCGGCTCCATCATTTAATAATAATTGCGAATTATCTAAAAAAACTTGACCACTGCCTAATTGTAAAGCTTCAAAAACAATCGATAAAACTAAACTTTTCTGTCCTAAATATCCACCTGGGACAATACCGGAAAATTTTATTTTATTATTTTGTAAACTTGGTGCTTCAATCCAAAAATTAATAAAAGAATCATGATAACGAACTTCTTTTACTTTCAATAAATTACTTGGAAAATTTATCTCTCCTTCAAAAGCATTTACAACATCACCGGCCGTATCAAGATAAAGTGGTAATATAAATTGCTGATCAACGGCCATTTCAGTTTTAGCTCGATCAAAATTTATCTCAGCTGCTAACAAGCCAGTCGGACAAACAAGTAACGCAAATAATAAAGTAATTTTGATAAAATAATTTTTCATATACTTATAATTAACCCGTCCAATAGTAAGCCATGATACTAAAATCAATTAAATTAACTACGCTATCACTATTTAAATCAACATTAGCTGGTGGGTTGGAACGCATGTACCAGTAAGCAGCAATTGAAAAATCAATTAAATTTACGCTTGCATCACAGTTAATATCTCCCGTGCCAGCACCACAAGTGCCTTCTTCGTTCATAATGTTAGAATCACCCACCAAGAAACCTATTAGCTCGCCATAAGTACTAATATCACCATTATAAGCTGATTTAGATTTGGTGTGATGAGAGCCCATGGCTAATACCGAGCTGTCAAAATTATAAAGATAAATACCGTCTTGATCAGCATCGGCATATCTAAAGTGTTCTGGCTCAGAGTTAACTGAAATAATTACCTCTGAATCTGGCACAGTTTGTCCAAAAATTGCAATATTATCACCTTGTTGAACCTGAGATTTATCAACATCAATAGTCGGCGTAATATAAATACCACTAATATTTGTACTGGCACCGGAACTTACATAAACAGAGAAGGTGAACAATGCCGAACGGTTACCATTAATATCTTCACTATAAACGGAAAAAGTGTAGCTACCAGCCGATAAGCCAGTTAGTGAAGCTGAAAAATTTGCATCTGGTCCAGCAATAGTTTGCACGGCTATTTGACCATCTTTTAAAACAGTCACCGAACTCATGGGATAAGCACGTCCAAAAAAATTAACTCCCGTCACCGGTGGCGGATTTACTCCTCCTCCACCTCCAGGTGGCGGATCATCTGGCTCATCAGGATCATTTGTACAACTTGAAGTGTCAACCGAACAAGAAGGATCACAAACCAGACTACCATCATCATAACCATAATTTACACAAGAATAGCCACCAAAATCATCATTATCACAATCCTCAGCTGGATATTCTCTGACATTGTTACCGCAAACACTAATATTCACCGTAGCATCTATCACATATGATTGTGCTAAAGTATTAGTAACAACAAAAAATATTCCCACCAAAAATAGAGGGAATAAATAAAAAATTATTCTAGAAAACGGAGAAATCATGATCAATGAATCTTTTTACTTTCGATTAACGCTGAGTTTAAATTTGAAATTCTTTCTAAAAATGGTAACCAGAATGGCCATAACAATTACTGCTAAAACTACATAGCCCCATGGTGCACTATTTTGAAATAGTGATAAGATACGATAATACATTCCTTGAAAGATATTATCAGGAGCAACCGAAAAATAAAATTTTGTAGCAGCAGCCACATTAATATGTGCGCCACCAGTAGTATTTGCTGGCACAACAGGATGTGCTTCCACAAAAGCAAAATAATCACCAGGCACAGCCTTGATAGGTATATTAAGGTTGATGTTAACTATTTGTGCTTCAGCTGGTTCTAAATGAAAATTACTAGGAGAGAAATTAAACCATTCACCATCCGGCCACATTTCTGGTTGCTCAGCATGATAAGTAATAGCTAATTCATAGTCTGATGGCTCATCACCCGTATTTAATACTGTAACTGGGTCTACCTGATAAATAGTGCCGGCATGTAATTCACCATCAACAATGATTTTACCAGTACCCACACCAACTCCAATAGCACCTAAAACTATACTGGGAATAAGTAAGCCAACAAAAGCAATTAAAAAAAGTTTTTTCATAAAAATTAGTAGGAAATAACAGCCTGAACAGTCATATTGACACTTTGCTCAGTATAGCTACTACTAGATGATGGTAAATTGATTCTAGTATCAAAAACCTGTTGCCCTGTCGAAGTAGCTACTGTGCTAGAAGATAAGGTTGTATAAGCTGCTTCCTGCATCAAAGTCCAGGTTGGGACAGTGTCACAAGTCAATGTGTTACAAAAAGCTTGAGTGTATTGATCTGCGCCAATTGCAGCTTCCAAAGTCCAGGCTGCACTATCAGTACCAATAATATTAAATGTTTCACTAACATTACCATTGTTAGAAGCTATTTGACTATTATCAACGCCAGATGATGTAGTGCTAGCCGTACCACTAACAGCTACATTACCATAAACAATTGACCCATCTGCTACTGTCACTGAAATATTACGAGCAGTAACAGTGGCAGTGACAGCTGCAGTATCAGCAGCCAAGCTGACTACACCGATTACCATGCCAGTCAGTACTAAAATAGACACTACTGGCAAAAAAGATAAAAGTAGTTTCATATTTTTGATTAAATTTTATTGATTTAACACTTAATATTATAACACATTTTTTATTAAATAACAAAATCACTGTTAATTTAAGGTGCTGAAGCTACAATAGTTACTGCACCACTATATTGATCAAAACTAGCAGTCGCCGTGGGCATTTGTAATCTAAGCATGATATTCCTGGTCTGACTTTCTGCTACATTTTTTTGTAAAGAGTACAGAGTGTCCGCTACAGCAAAATTACTCCAGGTTATTGGGGTTGTAGAAGCAAAATCCCAGCGCACTTGATCAGTACCATTAGTCGCTCCCAAAGCCCACGTATTAATCCCCTCGGTAAAAACTGAACTTCTCACATCTAAGTCAGCTGGACCATTATCTACGCTCACTACTTCTATATCATTAATGCCAGTCGCCGAAGTATCTTGTGTAGTATTTAATTCTAGAAAACCAAGAGACACTGTACCATCTGTATTCAAACTAATAGAAACAGCTACATCTAACAAAGTAACCTTGCCATAAGTTGATTCAAAATAAGAAAAATTATCAGCTGACCCAGCATTGGTCAAACGAAAACAATATGTAGCTCCGGCTGTTGCGCTAGTTTTTGCTTGAATATTGTATTCAAGCTCTGTAAATTCAGTTGAATCCAAACTAATAGCGCTCGTCTGATCTACAAGCTCTCTAAACTCTCCAGCCTCAAAGGTGCTGTTTTCATTAGTCAATCCAGCAAGATCAGTGGTCGCCTGCCCTTCAGCAACATGTGAAGAAGCTACCATTTCCCAATCCGAATCAGTTGAAATCCTTTCATATGACCCAACGGAACAAGTAGTGGGATTTGGCTCAGACACCTCTAAACGATACTGGTAGCTATCCGCATCTGGATTACCTTCATTAGAAATTTCAATACGAAGACGTTTTGGGGTAACTTTTGCAAGATTAGTCAACGCGGTATCTTCATTTGCCGCCCAAGTAGCCCCTGCGTCTGTCTGTTCACTATTAATGCTATAAAAATCCGAAGGAGAGTTTTGATTATTATAAGAAGTTTCAATCCAGGCCGCACTTCTATTTGTACTTGAAATATGTATCTCGTCAAGAGAACCTGAAACAAAAGCAGAAGAAGCGTCTCCCCTGGTCATGAGCTTTACTGTGCTAACAGCACCATAACCCGTCGGCGTAACATAAGATCCTTGTTGAGAACCATCAACATAAAGTCGAGCGTTGGTACCATCAAAAACAAATCCGAAATAATGCCACTCTCCATCACCTAATTGATTACCACCATCGATAGTTTGAGCTCTAAACCATAAACCGTTATTTTGATATCCTAATATCCAATCACTTGAATACCCAGAAAGTGCATGGGCTTGGGACATCGCATAGTTACTGCCACTTGGGATATCTTTCATCCACGCAAATACACTAAAGGCTCCATTACCTGAAAGATCATAAGTCATCGTCGTATCAGTATAAGTACCACTAGCGCCATCAAAACTGTCAGCTCCAGAAATTTTCCCACTCACGTCTTGACTCACTCCTCCGTAAGTGGTTCCATCATTATTATTTGAGGTAGCATCCATTGAACTACCAGAAGTTTCTTCTAAATGATAAACCAATTTGTAATTTGAATCCCAGGTGTCGGTGTCATCTGTCTCCGAAGCCGAACCGTTCCCATAGTAAATAAAAATATTTAAATCTTCATCCTTGTCCATTGTGGGAATTTTGACCCAAGCATAAAGGTCGTCAGTAGTGTGATTAAAAGTTTCTATTTCCCTTTTTAATTTTGTTGTGCCATTAGCTTGCGTAAATACTACCTCACTTTTATTAGAACAATGGCTCCAAAAATCTGTTTCTGAACTATCGATATGAATAAGAACCGGAAAATCCGAATGATCATCTTCAACCTTAGTATGATCAATGGTAATTTTTTTTCGATATGACCATGATGCATTATACCAAGCAACAGATTCCCCTTCGTCACCATCATCATTTCTCCACCGATAATGACTTTGTTCTACTTTGGGGATATTAGCCTCGGGATAAATACTATAAACAAAATTAGTAGTTGCACCAGCATTGGTCAAACGAAAACAATAACTTTTTCCATTAGCAGAACTGTTAGCAATAATCGAATATTCAGCCTCCAAAAATGCAGAAGTTGCCAAGCTAACAGCTGCAGTCTGAGAAGAAGTATCTTTAATAGCTGCATTAGGGGTTTCAAAAGTAGTATTTTCATCAGTCATACCACCAATATTAGTGGCGATATTAGTAGTATCATTACCATCAGTCAAATAAGAAGAATCTGACATGTCCCAATCGCCACCAACGCCCCCAACATCAATCCAAGAAGAAATAGCACTACAAGCCGTTATTTTCTCTCCATATTCTAAGCGATAAGTAGCATTGGAAGAAGTTGCAGTACCTTCGTTAGATACCTCTACTCTTAATCTTTTACGAGTACCAACAGATAATTCTAAATCAGTATCTTGAGTACCGCTAGTAGCCGAAGTAGCTACTGACTCAGAATTATCATCATTACGCCAATGATAATGAAGTTGCATTAATATTGCAATTTCTGGTGCATCTACTTCGGATCCTAGACTATAAAAAGTAGACGGAGAATTTTGATTATTATAGCTTGTTTTGATCCAATCAGACCCTCTATCTGTAATAGAAATCCTAACTTCATCAACTGAACCTTTAAATTGATAAGTCCCCGTATCACTGGCGGCTCCAAACCTCGTCGGCGTTGTCAAATCACTATAAGAACTCAGGTTATATTGTTTATTATATTCTCCATTTATATAAACTCTAACAACAGATCCATCCCAAACAGCTGTCATATAATACCATGTCCCATAAGTTGCTAAAGATGTAGTTTTTCCTGCGGACCAACCAACTCCAGTGTTGGCACCAATGGTAGCAGTCAAATAATCAGTATTATCTACACCCATCCAATAATCACTACTACCAATGGTAGCAGCGGAAGCTTTATGCACAGCACACTCATAACTACCTCCTCCGCTTTCCTTTTTAAACCAAGAAGAGAAAGTCAGAGCTGAAGGAGTACCAACAAAATCATCTGTTATTTTATCGTAGTCATTTGAGCCATCAAAACTCTGTGCTTGCGCTATTTTTCCACTCTCTGTCTCAATCGGTTCGTTGGCTGCTCTCTTTGTTGCATCGTTATTATTTGAGGTGCTATCCTCAGTAGTAGATATGGTTAAATCATCCAAATGCTGAACCAGCTTATGATTACTGTCCCAAACGCCAGCAACATTTTCTTGGCTCTCACAAGTTGAATGGCCATAATACATATAAATAACTGTGTCAGCACTTGTGGAAAGAGTTGATATTTCAACCCAAGCCTGCAGTTCTCCAGTTGTACCATTAAAATCTTCTATCTCATGATCAAGTTGAGTCACTTCATCAGAAAAAGTAAAGGCAATATCATCGCCATCATCTTGAGCATCAGCTGCCAAACCAGTATCCGAAGATAAATCTATAAGTACTGGGAAATTACTTAAATTAGTTGAGTCAGTAGTATTTTTAACGAAAGCATTAGCAGCAGTGGTGTAACTATTAGCCAAATCATCCTGCATTATCAAAGTATTGGTAGAAATACTGCTAATAGTAGCTGTTTCTTGGTTACTGCCATCTTTGATGACCACTGTCTCACCAGCGCTAAAAAAATTACTACTAGTAACCACCACGTTTTTTTGACCAGAACTAGCATTAACAGTTAAATCAGAAATAATTCCTACTCGATCATGATCAATGGTAATTGATTTACGATGACCCCAATATCCGTCCCACCAAGGATCCAAAAGTCCATAACCCTCCTTATCACCAATCGCTTCAATATAAAATTCTCCAGAAGTATTTGCTAAAAATTCTATCTCCATTTTAAAATATTGCGTTTGATGGGGCTCAATAGCATAACCTTCTCCAGTAGTACTTTGCTTTATTTCTAAATTTTCCGGAATTGATTTTCTAACTATTTCATTTCCAAATAATTTATCCCAAAATCCTTGTTTGCTTGATAGTGGACTATTCGATAAATCTATATTTTGCCACTCATTCTTATGTCTTGTTTCTTGATGCAGACCAACTTGAGCCTGATCTATAACACAGTCGGTCCCCGCTTCATTTAAACTATCGCAATCTTTTATCAAATTAATAGATTGACAGATAAAAGATTCTTCTAGCATTTCTGTTTCTCTTTGCCAGCCCTCTTCACAAAAATATATCATTTCACCATATTCAGGAACATTTATTTCATAAGCAATGTTTTCTGTCCATTTTTGAAGCTGTTTCGCTCCGCCATTATCATCAGGAAAATAAGCTTGCACATTAACAGATTCTGTTTTATCACCTATATTAGTAACACTAAAATAAACTTCTCCTCGAGCTAGGCCGATATAAGTTTCTTTATCAGTTTTGATAATCAAATTTTCATTTGCATTATCATCAGTAAATGTAAAATCAATTGTCTTATCATCAATCTGCAAGGGGGCAACCTCTGCTCTAGCATATTCTAATTTCGGCGGTAAATCTAACTCAAAATCAATCGGTGGCCAACCAGAAAATACCCAACTAAAAATTAGGGTGAAAATTAAAATTTTCTTTGCTAATTGAGAAAACATGTAAATATATCAATTTCTATCTATAATCAATCAAATAAATTTTTTTGTTTTTTAACATAAAACCACATAGCTAAAAATACACCAAAAGTATCTATCAGAATATCTTGCGCAGCACCCACTCGTCCAGGTGTGTATAATTGATGTAGTTCATCAATAAAAGCATAAAAAATACCTGCTATAATCGCAAATAACAAATAATGTCTCTGAGTGCTATCCAAACTTTTAGCAATCAGAAATGTAAACATGAAAAAAACTGCCACGTGTGCTAGCTTACGCAAGATAAAATCTTGCCAGCTGGGCAGCCCGCTAGCTAGACTAGGAATTGACGATAAATAAAAAATTATCGCCCCCCAAATAATAGCTGCCACTAAATATAAAAGGCGCCTTTTTGTATTTTTTTCATATTTAACCATTGATCTTATTATAGCACAAAACACCTTTGTTCATAAAGATGTTTTGTTGATAAAACTTAAATATTCTATTTAGCTAGATCCAGCTCTGTTCCGTGCTTTTGTAATTTAAAAATACGCTTGGATACAACTTTGACATCATTCCAATGATAATCTAATTTCTTAAAAGTTTGCTCATTCTTTATCCAATGACGTTTATTATCTTTATCTACAACAAATACTCTATTGTCTCCGTCTATTTTTAATAATGTTCCCTCATTTACTTTAACTGGTAGATCTTGCTTTAAAGTTTTTAACTCATCTTCTTTGTCATCTTCGACAACTATGTCTTTGAAATTTATATCCAAAATCTTCTTGTCTACAATTACTGATTTTTTGTTATCTTTTACTAGATAAACGCCCTTTGTTTTTTTGTCTCGTAATAATCTACCCACAGTAGCCCTAGTACTTGGCTTTGGTTTTATAACTGGTTTTTCTTCAATTGGATCGTCTACATCCTCTACTGGCTTCAAATTTGGAGCATCTCCAGCATCACAAATTGCATATTCATGAATATGGTCTGTAAAATAAGACCACATTCTACGTTTGGTTCCATCTGGATTATCTGAAGTTCTACTATAATCACTTGGCAGTGGTAACCAATTAGTTTTTTGATCCATATCATCTACTCCTGTCTTATACCATTGTGACCAACGGCCGTTTGACCATTGAATTCGATATTTCACAATATCTTTATGCTTACTAATATCTGTTCCTAATTTTTGCCACACTTTATCTCTAGTTGGCCTCCTACGTTTAACAATAGGCTTGGAACAAGCGTCAATGTCTACACTCTCATCTGTTTCTAGAAGACTTGGATCTACTGCCGTAGGCTCGTCAATTACTACCGGCTTTGGACAATATGTATACTGGTGGACATGATCTGAAAAGTCAGACCAAGCACGACTATTAGACTCTATAGCAGAATCACCTAATAATGACGACATATCATTTGTCGTCTTAAGATCATTCACTCCCGGTGTATATTTTTCTGACCAACTACCATTCCATTTCAAAATCTTATAGTCAACGATGCGACTATCTATACTTTTAGCCTGACTCATCGTCGGCTTGCTGTATTTTATAACTGGATTAGCACATTGAGTGGTATTTGTAGTGGTGACTGTAGCAGCCACACCATCCTCTGACGCTTGGATTGTTTTCGCTGCAACAATACCAAAAAGCAAAGAAAAAGCTACAAACATTGTAAAAAATTTCACAAATTTCATATTTTTTATATAATAATAAATCATTATTAATATAGCACATAATCATGATCTTGACGACTTTTTTAGACAACAAAAAACACCTTTTTACAAAGGTGAGTGGCGGGATCGAAGGGACTCGAACCCTCGACCTCCTGCGTGACAGGCAGGCGTTCTAACCAACTGAACTACGACCCCAATATTTAAATAACAGACACATCATACACTATTTATCATACTTTGGCAAGGGTTTATAAATCACTTTAAATAATGCAATTATAGCCAGTATTGCCAATAAACTAATTACTTGTGGTAAGCGTAAACCCAAAAACATTGGCGTTGGATCTATTCTGACAAACTCTAAGCCAAAGCGAATCAAAGAATAACCGCCTAAATAAAGCAAAGTAATTGCTCCTGCTTTAAGTTTAGCTCTAGTTAAATTATATAAAATATAAAATAAAACTAAACTTAATATAGACTCATAAAAAAACGTTGGGTGAAAATGAGAAAAGTTTTCATAGCCCCACACTCTATTAGACTCACTAATTTGAATACCTATAGCAGCAGATGTTGGTTGGCCAAATAGCTCTTGGTTAAAATAGTTTCCCCAACGACCTATCGCCTGACCCAAAATCAAAGCTGGTGCCAACCAATCAGATATTTTCCAAAATTTAAAGCCGTTTTTTTTACTCCAAAAAAATACAGTCAAAATACCAGCTACAATAGCCCCCTGAATAGCCAAACCTCCTTGCCAAATTTTGACTATGTCAAATAAATTTTGTGAAAAATAATTCCAATTAAAAAAGATGACATGATATAGCCGAGCACCAACAAAACCAAATATTAATAAATAAAAAAACAAACTATCTAATTTTGCATGTGCAATAGATGGTTTATTTTTAGCTATGCGCAAAGCATACCAGCCAGCAATCAAGATAGACAAAACTGTAATCAATCCATACCAATGGATAGAAATAAAGGACCAACTAAACAAAATTGACTGAGGTAAATATGTCTGCCAAAACATGTATTTATTGTTTGATTATAAATCCAATAATCTCCTCCCACAGAGCAATAGGAATTGCACCGGGAACTAATTGACCATTGATGACATAACTTGGTGTACCAACTACACCCAAATTTACTCCCTGAGCATAATCTTGTCTTATTTCCTGACTATGTACCTCATCATCTAGACATTGATCAAACTCGGATTGATTTAGACCAATTGCTGCGGCATAATTTTTTAATTGCCCCTTAGAAAAATCTCCCTGATTAGTAAATAAAATATCATGGTACTCCCAAAATTGATCTTGGTCTTGAGCACAACCAGCAGCTAAATGAGCATCAAAAACATCGGCATGTAATCCTTCGGTAGGAAAATCTTTGAATACAAATCTAATAACCGGACCAAATCTATCTAATAAAGCTTTGACGTCTGCTTGATTATCTTTACAAAATGGACAACCAAAAGATTCGTAAGCTACGATGTAAACAATTGGCTCATCAGTGCCTAAATACGGATCGTCTTCAGTCAATACACTACTAACATCTTGCTGATTGGATTGATATATTTCATATGTAACCCAGTTACCATTATTGAAAATGTCACCCTGCATAATATGCCGCAGATCATTGACAAGGAATAAAGAAAAATAGACTAAAGCTAGTAAGATCATAATGCCTACAAACACCAACGCCTTACCCCACCAACGTTTATACCAAGATTTGAAGTAGCTTTTGACTACTGCTTGTTCCATGCGATTTTTTATTTTGCTTTGTGTACTCATATGAATTATTGATTATTTTCTATAAAATGTCCTAAAGTAAATATTTTTTCTTCCTCAAAAGAATTAGCTAACAATTGCATGCCAATAGGTAGGCTATTTTTGTCTTGTCCAATAGGTAAAACCAAGCCACAAATTCCAGCTACATTGGCCCCGACTGTGAAGATATCTGCTAAATACATCTCTAACGGATCATCGACTTTATCGCCCAATTTAAAAGCAGTGCTTGGAGTGGCCGGTGTCAATAAAACATCTACTTCTTGAAATACTTTCTTAAAATCTTGCTTTATTAAAGTCCTAACTTTCTGAGCTCGTTTGTAATAAGCGTCATAATATCCAGCAGACAAAATGTAGGTTCCTAACATAATACGCCTTTTAACTTCGGCACCAAAACCGGACGTTCTTACTTCTTTGTACCATTCGTCTAGAGTCATGTTTGATTTAGCTGATAAGCCATACAACAGTCCATCAAAACGAGACATATTTGAACTAACCTCAGCTGGCATCAATAAATAATAAGCCGCTAAACTATAATCAATATTTGGCAGGCTCACTTCTTTTATTTTAAAACCTTTAGTTTTTAATAAATTTATTTGCTTAGTAATCGCTTCTTTTATTTCTGGATTTAATTTGTCACTAAAATACTCTTTGGGGATGCCTATCTTTAACTTTTTCGGATCACCATTTTCTATGGCTAACAAATAATTTGGCACCGGCTTTTGAGCAGTGGTCGCATCTAGCTCATCAACTCCGGCCATGGCTTTCAATAAAATGGCGGCATCTTTGACAGTCTTAGTAATAGGACCAATCTGATCCAACGAAGAAGTCATGGCCATGGAACCATATCGAGATACTCGACCATAGCTTGGTTTTATACCAACAACACCGCAAAAACTAGCCGGCTGACGAATAGAACCACCCGTATCAGTCCCTAAAGCGACTGGAGCCAAAAAACCTGCCACAGCGGCAGCTGAGCCGCCAGAAGAACCGCCCGACACACGACTCGAGTCGTGTGGATTTAATACTGGACCAAAGGCTGAATACTCGTTAGACCCACCCATGGCAAATTCATCACAATTTGTTTTGCCTAAAATAACCATCCCCTTTTCTTGTAGCCGAGCGATAGCTGTAGCCGAAAAATCCGGCGTATAATCAGCTAAAATTTTTGAAGCTCCGGTAGTTGGGACGTCTTTGGTAACTAAAATATCTTTGATAGCAATTGGCACGCCTAATAAACTTCTATCATCACCTGTTTTTCTTTGTTGATCAGCTTGTTTTGCTTCAACGATTGCATTTTCATTTACAGAAATAAAAGCATTAGTCTTGTCCTTTTTGATAGCAGCTAAATAAAGCTTAATTAATTCTTCACTAGAAAAATCTCCCTGTTGTAAGCCAGATTGAATTTTGCTGATATCTAATTTTTCTAAATCTCTGTCACTTATGCTCATATATTATTTCTTAAAAACTCCCGGCGCAACTAAATAATTATCTTTCAGCTGATATGCTTGCTTGATCGCCTCTGGCACACTTTCACCAACCTGATCTGCACGTAAATGATGCTCAATATCTTCCGCACCAGAAATACTGAGCTCGACGTCATTCAAGTCTATTTTTTGCACTTGATCTACATAAGCCAAAATATCAGACAACTGGTGTTGAAATTTATCTGCTTCTACTTGAGTCAAATCTAGCTTGGCTAAATTAGCTATTTTTAATATTTCTTCTTTATTTAACATAATTTATTTAAAAGTTTTAAAAACTTAGCTTCAGTCAAAATATTAATTTTCAATTTTTTTGCCTTAGCTAATTTTGATCCAGCACTATCTCCTACAACTAGATGGTCAAGATTTTTACTAACACTGGAAACAATTTTCCCACCCAAATTTCTCACTAGCATTTGTGCTTCATCTCTAGGTAAACTAAGTATACCAGTAAACAAGAAAGTCTGCCCTTTTAATTTATCATCCTTCACTTGCTGATACTCTAAAACAATACCTAATTTTTGCAAATCTTTCAATAATTCTATGTTAGCATTATCTCTCAACCAGGATGTGATAGATTGAGCTACTTCCGGTCCAATATCTGATAAATTTTCTAGCTCTTCTGATTTAACTTTACTTAATTGCTCAATGGCTACCCAAAAATCTTTATTTTTATGAGCTAAATAATCAGCTAAAATAATAGCCGTTTCTTCACCGACGTGCCTAATGCCTAAAGCATAAATAAATTTAGCTAAATTAATGACTTTAGATTGAGCAATTGAGTCTAATAAATTCTTGGCTTTCTTTTCAGCAAATCTTTCTAATGGCTGTAAATCACCTATCTGCAATCTAAAAATATCAGCTGGATTACTAACAAGCTCAGCGGCTATTAGCTGCTCCACTATTTTATCCCCTAAACCTTCAATATAAAAAGCTTTTTTAGAAGCAAAGTGAATGATTCTTTCTACATTTTGAGCATAGCATTTTTTATTAATACAATAATGAGCTACTTCTTTATTCTTTCTAATTACTTCACTGTGACAAACCGGACATTTTTTGGGAAAAATAAATTTCTTTTCCTTGCCATTTCTTAACTTAGTTAAAACTTGGACAATGTCTGGAATTATATCACCAGCTTTTTGAATAATAACTGTATCGCCTATTCTGACATCAAGTCGCCCAATTTCATCTTGATTGTGTAGCGTGGCGCGAGAAACAGTACTACCGGCTACAGCGACCGGCTCCAAAATAGCGACCGGCGTCAAGGCACCAGTTCGACCAATTTGTATTTCGATGTCTAATACTTTGGTGGTCACTTGCTCAGCTGGAAACTTATAGGCAATCATCCAGCGCTCTGATTTTCCAATGTGACCCAATGCTTTTTCTTGCTGTAAATCATTTACTACAACTACAGCGCCATCTGTTTCGTATGATAACTTTTTTCTTTTTTTAACCCAATGTTGTAAATATTTATCAACTTCCTCTAGATTTTTACATAATTTATTATGTGGACTAGTTTTGAAACCAAGTTTAGCTAAAATCTCATGACTTTGCTCGTGATCTTTTTGTCCTAAATCTGTCAAAATCTCAAAAGCAAAACAGTCTAATTTTCTAGTGGCGGTGATTTTAGAATCTAATTGCCTAATTGAACCCGCGGCTACATTACGAGGATTAGCAAAAGCAGCCAAACCTTTCTTGACTTGCTCTTTATTTAATTTAGCAAAAATTTGTTTGTTCATCACAATCTCACCTCGCACTTCCAATATTTTTGGTATTTTCACCCCGTCTAAAGGCCGTAGACGCAAGGGAATACTATTGATGGTTCTTAAATTTTGAGTCACCTCTTCTCCCACCTGACCATCGCCACGAGTAACGCCCTGCGCCAAAACACCGTCTTGATAAGTCAAAACGATTGTTAGTCCGTCTAATTTGAGCTCTGTATAATAATTTTTTATTGCTCCTCCTAAAATTTTGATATTTCTCTCTTGCCAATCTGCCAAATCATTTTTTGAAAAAGCATCTGCTAAAGATAAAATTTTATGTTGATGTTTTACTTTTTTAAATTTACTTAATGCCTGACCACCTACTCTTTGCGTTGGTGAATCTGGTCTTAAAAATTGAGGAAATTTTTTTTCTAAATTAATTAACTCTTTTTCTAAATAATCAAAGGCTGAATCAGAAATTTCTTGTTTATCCAAAACATAATAAAGATAACGATGATGTTGAATCTCGTTAATTAGCTTGTCTATTCTTTTTTTGGCTTCTATGTTTATCATGGGGTAAAACCTTTTTCTAAATCTTGCTCAGAAAAGATAACATAGCTAAAAACATTGGATACAGGTGTATAAATTGGCACTCGTACCGAAATACTATGCATAGATTGACGATAATAACCATAAGCCTGCAAAAATGCCTCTGCTGGCACGAAATCTGTATCAAGGTCATGATTCGCCCCTAAATATGAAGTAAATTTAATATAGTCAACAGTATCGTCTAAAGGTCGAAAAGTGAAATAATAAAATTTATCATTTTCGATGTCCGTACGTAAAATATCCGTACAGCTATCATTACCAGCTGCACAACCACAAACAGCTATGGTTTGCTTGGTGTCTGATTTTAATACGCCAGCTATGCTTTGTAGAGAAGTATAGGTAATCTCCATTTGATCAGAAGCATGACCATCCTCACAGCTATAAATATCCCATTCTACCTTAAAACTCTGCGGTAAAGTAGTCGCTGCTGTTGGTATAACCCCATCAGTTTTCACGATGTCCACTCTGGCTGGTGTACTGGTACTGACATCATATATCTCATAATAAGGCACTGTAGTTGTGGCCTCATTAAAAATAACACGTCCTTCTAAGCTAATATCATATCGATTGTAATATGTAGCTGGTGTTTCAATATAATAATCCGGATCAATCAAACGATCGAAATAAGTAAAATCATTTTGCTCTTTAGAAAATTTTAAATAATACAAACCACGCTCTATTCCGCTCTCGGCAGCATAAAAAGCAACGATAGAATTATCGGCATTACGCGTCATTTTGATTTCTCCAAAAACCACCTGAGTCAAAGCTATGACCGAGGTAATCATGACTAATAGAATCATCATGGACATTACCAAAATCACTCCCCTTTGATCATCTAATTGTACATTTTCTTTAAATATCATTATCTCCTATATATACGTGGTGAAACTGTGGTTTGTAAATTATAAGTTACTTCCTCTACATTTCTAGTCGTGTCTGTACTGACAGTAAGCTTAATAGTAACCAAAGGATGTTGATTTTGCCCTCCTTCATCTAATGGATCACCAGAGGCCACTGGTGGATCTACTACAAATTGTATGTCATTGATTATTATATCCTGCAAAGGAGCAAAAAAAACAAAACCAGTGGGTTCCCAGTATTGATCAACTGGATCCCTAACAACATAGCTTAAAAAATTATCCTCTACATTACCACCAAAGCCGCCGATAGCACCATTTTCGTGCTCCAAATAAATACAACTTTGCCCCCAGACAGTTGGTGGCTCTTCATCATCTAGCGGAACCTCATCACAGGGATAATTTCGAAAAAACACGGCGTTATTTCTAATTTCTCTAGCCATGCCCTCCAAGGCAAACTGAGCATCATTTAATAAAGCTTGGGCTACTCTAGTTCTGGCCTGGCCATTGGTGAAAGCAACATAAATACCACTAGTCACCACAGTCAATAAGGCAAAAATAGAAATAGCCACTAATAATTCTATTAGGGTCACTCCTGATTGATTTTTTATTTTTTGGTGTTTAAGTGTCGACATAAGAACGCCAATTATATAATTCTTCCGTTATTTCTACTTGATGAGACTGACCACTAGTCTCCCAATATACCATTGAAGTAACTAAGACCCCCATCTTGAGATCTGGCGCACCAGTACAATCAAAGTCTGTTCTAAATGTTGGCTGAAGGTGACCATCCATACATATTGCCTTAACATTGATCAAACGTGCCATATTTGTAGCCGTGCCAGTTCCACCAATATTGTGATCATAAAATCCTCTATCATCACCAACATAATCATCCTCATAAAGGCGACAGCTGGAATCATCAAAGCAATCCTCAATATTAGTGTCTAAGAAATTAGGCTCTGTGTCATTATAAGCTACGGTAGATGTACCATTTTCAGTTCCTCGTTCCCATAAATCAGCGTCCCAATCACAAATTTGTGTGCCGGCACTAACAGTATCACAATCTTCATTAGCCTCGATCTTAAGCCAATTAGTATCACGAATATTACGAGCTATTTCTATTCCTTCTCGAGCCAAATTAGCGGCTCTAATTCTTTCATAATTATCTCGAGCTGTATTTAAATTAGCCATAGCCAAAGTAAAAGCAGACATAATGCCTACGCTAAGTACGGAAAGAGCCAAAAGCATCTCCAATAATGTAAAACCTTGCTTATTATTCATACATTACATTTATATTTCCCCAAATAAAATCATCTTCAATGGTGTCAAAAACTCTAACAACTCCCTTGTCCAGACTAACGGTGTCTCTAATTTCTAACGTAGCGCCTTCATTACTAGTAGAGACACTGCTAGTGGCTGTATGTTCAGTAATGAAGGTAAAATAAAATTGATCTTCACCTTCAAAACCAGTCGCGTAAACTTCTACGTCATCACTGGTAAAATTATATCGATTAATCAAAGAATCAGGAATAAAACTAGCTGTGTCGTCACAATAGTCAAAACAATCATCCGGGCAAGAACCCATCACCACATTACAGTCATTATCTTGATAGCCTACATAACCATTATCAGAAAAAATAATATAATAACTTGGTGTAACTGAATCATCGAAATATATGCCATAGCCACCGACTGGATATTCATTATTTTCATTAACCACTCGAGCAGTAGCTAAATTACGAATTTGTTTCAAGTCTGATGCTGTTCTATTTGTGATTTCTTTTAACACTTGCGAATCTGACTGACGCACTTGTATAACCAAAATACCACTCATGATAGCTATGATGGCCATGGCCACTAATAATTCGATCAAGGTAGTGCCTGATTGTGCCTTGTTATCAATTACAGCCATAAAGATGTGTACCAATTAAACAGAATGTCTCCATATAATAAAATAATAAAAGTAGCTAAGGCTAAAAAAGTACCAAACGGTAATTTATCACCCCAGTGTTTTTTTCTAAACAATAATAAACCGGCTGCAAAAATACCGCCCAAAATGTATGCTAAAAATAAACCTAACAAAACTCCTGGCCAACCTAAAATAGCACCCATCAATAAACCCAGACGAATATCACCGCCACCAATCCACTTACCTTTGGATAATACAAATTGTCCAAAAAAGAATCCTCCACCGATGATCATGGCTAGGATCAAACTAATCCAAGATTGACCTAATAATATATTTACTATTAAAGCAAAAAAGACAGCTGGCAAAGAGACTTTGTCTAAGATCAAATAATATCGTAAATCATAAACAAAGATGACCACCAAAACACTGGCAAAAACCCACCAGCCAATTAATTGTAATCCTAATAGCCAATTAAGCTGAAGCAAAAAAATATTTGGATCAGTGACTGCAAAAATATACCAAAAAATTAAAACAAAACTAAGGGCAGTCGCAAGTTCCACCCAAAAATATTGCCAAGATACTTTATGTCGACAATATCGACACTTACCTCGCAGGTATAATAAGCTCAATAAAGGTATCAAGTCTCTAGGATATAGACGATGTCCACAAAATAAACACTTAGAAAAGCCCTTAACAAAACTTTCTGCCCGATGTAGACGATAAATTACGACATTTAAAAAACTGCCTACAAAAAGCCCTAAAATAAAAACAAAAGCTACTGTCATAGTAGCTCTATTATAACATTTTTTAACAAAAACAGAAAATTATTCATTGGCCTGACAGCTCATCAACATATCAGTGGTAAGACGACATTCTCCAGCACCAGGTTGTAGTTGCCAGACTGGCCAAAAATGCTTTAATTCAAACTTGAAAGTATACTGTGTAGCCGAACTCAAAAAACTTACTGGCCGTACAAATTTATTCTGCGCCCGATAATAAATAGTATCCCCTGATTCATTCAAACCTTGATCAGTTAATAACAAAATATCATTGGCATCCGTCTCAGCTACTTGAGGATAGACGTTAAATTTGTCATAGTACTGCTCCAAAGCAGTGGCTAAATTCTGTACTTGATTAACCAAACGCAAATCCTTGGTGCGACTACGATCATACACGACAAACCAAATCAAACCAACAACAGCTATGACTAACAAAGTAGCTAAGGCAATTCTAATTTTTTTATTATAATTAAAAATCATTATCTTTATTATAGCAGATTTTAATCAAACAAAAAACTCCTGTTTAACAGGAGTTTAAAATTTATTCAAAACTATACTTCAGTAACAACACAACCAGACTCTTCGCAAGTAACATTCTTAACGCCGTCAGTAGCCTCCGTGGTCCAAGTCATAGCACTTACATTAGAAGTGAAGACGCCGCTATAAGACCATCCAGGGTACTTAGTGCCAACATCTATCCATAAAACATTAGAGCCAAAGCAAACAGGTTCTCCTGCTGATGGAAAGTCTTGTAAATCGCCACACAAATCGGTCCCTGTGGGATCACGATCATCGACACACCTCATTGCCACGCCATTATCCAAACACAGCAAGATTTCAGCATTAACTTGATCAAGCCAACCTAATACAGCAGCTTCTTTAGCTCTGCTTCGAGCAGAGTTTAAATTAACGACTGCCACGGATGACAAAATACCAATGATGGCAATGACGACTAACAACTCGACCAAAGTAAAACCTTTTTTATTTTTCATAATTATGAAGCTAATAATTTATAACAATAATATTATAACACTTTTTATCTAAAAAGTATAATAACTATTCTTCAAAGTTAATCTTATTCTTAATTTTATAAATAGTTTTATCCAATATTTCATGATAATTGCGGGTTAACATTTCAGCTAAAATACCCATCAAGATAAATTGAATGCCTAAGAGGAAAAATATAGCAGTAAATAATGGTAATGGTGTGGCTGAAAAATGCTTTAGATCAGCTAAACGTAAATAAACGGCTACTCCACCAGCAACAAATGAAACTATCAAGCTCCAAAAACCAGCTTTGCCAAAAAAATGCATTGGACGAGTAGAATAACTCATCAAAAATTTAACCACTAGTAAGTCTAAAATTACTTTAAAAGTCCGACCAATGCCGTATTTGGCTTGACCAAATTGTCTAGCATGGTGCTTGACCACTATCTCTGTTACTTTGGCTCCATGCCAAGCTGCATAAGCCGGAATAAAACGATGCATTTCACCATAAAGCTTAATTTCTTGAATAATTTCTTTTTTATATGCCTTAAGAGTACATCCATAGTCATGTAGTCTTACTCCTGTAATACGCGAAATTAAGCCATTAGCCATCTTAGATGGTAATACACGTGATAAAGACTTATCTTTCCTGTTTTTACGCCAACCAGAGACCACATCATAGCCCTGACCCATCTTAGCTAATAATTGTGGAATATCACTGGGATCATTTTGCAAATCTGCATCCATTGGCACAACTATTGAATAACGAGCAAACGCAAAGCCAGCAGCCATTGCTGGAGTCTGTCCATAATTTTTAACAAAATTAATCACTTTTATTCTATTATCTTTTTGAGCCAACTCTTTTAATGTAACTAAACTTTTATCCTGTGAACCGTCATTTACTAAAATAGCCTCCCAAACAAAACCTTCCAAAGCCTTTAGTTTTTCATAAAGTGGTTTTAGGCTTTCTTCTTCATTATATACCGGCACAACAATGCTGACCTGTTTCATAAATATAAGTATTAAATTAATATCTTATAGCATAGCACTATAATAATTTTTTGCCAAAAATAAAACCCGTCCTGAGCCGAAGCCGAAGGGCGGGTTTTAAAAATTTAAAATAAATTTTAGCTACATCCTGTTTCGGTACAAGTAATAGTATCACCGCCAGAAATATTTGCTTTATACGTCCAAGTACCAGCAGAGTAATTACTCTTAAGATTAGCTATGTAGTCAAATCCAGATGGTAAATTTGGCCAATTTTGATCGATGTCAGCATCTGTACAAAGATCTACCAATTTAACAGGGGTCACAGTTGCGCCCATATTGTCAGCATCAGTACCACCGTCATTCGTTAAATGTCCTTCTTCATTATAGCACAAGATAATCGCTGGAGTTAGACCAGCCATGGTAGCTTGTGCAGCCGCAAACTTAGCCTTATCACGAGCAGAGTTCAAATTAACTACTGCTACGGATGACAAGATACCGATAATAGCAATAACAACTAACAACTCAACTAAAGTAAAACCTTTTTTGTTTTTCATTTTGTCACCTCCCCTCTTGGATCAAATACTTAAAGTTAATTTAAAGCTTGAGATCTCAAAGCTCTAAAGCTTTTATTTTTAAGCACTTGGGATGTCAATAATTAAATATAAGAATATTATAACACTTTTTTACAAATGCAACAATGTGAACTGTTGATAAAAAACTTAAATTACTTTAAAATAAGTATATTATAAATAATATATAATAAAATATGTGGAAAAATTTTGGAAAAATACTTCTAAAAAACATGTGGTTAGTTTGGTTAATATTATTTGTATTAGCCTTACTTATTTTATCTTTTCGTAAAATATTTTCTAATGATTTCTGGTGGATACTAGGACTGGGTCAACACTTTTGGGAAACTAAAGAAATAATCAATCACGACGTTTTCTCATACACTTTTCCTAATGGCTTTTTTTGGAATCATAGCCGCCTCTTTGACATCGCCCTCTTCTGGCTTTATGAGCATGGCCGATTTTTAAGCTTAAATATATTTAGATTTATTATTTTTGCTGCTAGCTATTTCTTTATTTATAAAACTATTAGTCTTAAAAAACACTATAAAATAATTACCTTATTAATCCTTATTTTAAGCTTAATACCTCTCAGTGGGCGCCTGCTTTTTAGACCAGAGCTTGCCTCATTATTTTTTACCACTTTATTTTTATATTTATTATTTAAAGATAAATATCAAGCTAGCAACACCATTTGGCTATTGCCAATACTACAAATGCTCTGGGCAAATTCACATGCTGGCTATATCTATGGCTTAGTCATTATTGGCATATTTTTTGTAGCCGAACTTATTCGCTCACTCATCAGACATAGAAATAATACAATATTAATACACAAAGATAAAAGATTAGCCAAATTATTTTTTATTAGCATCTTATCTTTTCTCGCTATTTTTATTAATTCTTATGGCTGGCAGATAATTCCTCTGACTTACAATCTCACCCTACCTCAAGAAGCTCTAAGCGGCATTGTAGAATGGGGTCATTATTCTTGGAAACGTTTTTTTCACTTACTAAGTGCTACTAATATATTAGTACTAACTAGCCTGATCTTTTTAATCTATAAAATATACAAGCTAAAATACAAGCTAATAAATAAACTAAAATATCTAGCTTGGGAAGAAACCTTACTAGTAGCCTTATACGTTTACTCAACTATGAAACATGGCCGCTTTGGCTTATTATTGAGCTTAATTGCTGCTATTATCGTTGCAAAAAATGCTTATCAAATCTTACCAAGGAAATGGATCAAAAATAAACCATGGCCTCATCTAGCAATTTTATTAATTTTTATTGTTTTAGTTAACACAAATTATACCAAGCAATTTGGCTTAGGAGCTGAAGTCAATCGTTATCCACAAGAAGCTGTAAACTTTGTCAAAACGCAAAAAATACCTGGGAACATGTTTAATGAATACGGACAAGGTGGCTATCTTATTTTTAATATTTATCCTGAAAAACAAGTATCCATAGATGGCCGAACACCAAATTTATACACCAATGATTATTTTTGGCGCTATAATAATATTAATCAAGGAAATATTAGACAAGATTTATTAGAAAAATATGACGTTAATTTCTGGCTTTGGCCACGTAATTCAAAATTACAAAAAACTTTATGGCGAGATCCTGATTGGGAATTAATCTATTTTGATAATCTGTCCACTGTTCACATCAAAAATACTGAACAAAACCAAAAATTTGTTGATGATTTAGCTTATAAATTTTTTAGCCCTCAGCTTGATGAAAAAGGAATAAGTGAAATATGCTCAGAAAATAACTTAGAAAAAACCCCTGACTTAAAACAAAAACTAATAACCGAACTAAACAAAGGCTTAGAGATTAACCCACAAAACTGGCTACACTTCAAACAGCTAGCCACTGTTTATCAATCCTGTCAATTTGATCAACAAGACTTATTAAAAATAGAAAACTATCTACTACAAGCTAAAAAAATAAACCCTAATGAAAAAACTTTGAATTATAAGCTTGGCTTTACTTATTTACAATTAAAAGATAATCAAAAAGCATTAGATTATTTTAAACAAGCAAGCCCATCACGATCAGCGTTCGTCGGCCTTGGTACAGCTCAATATAATCTAAAACAATACAAGAAGGCTTTAAAAACACTACTTAAAGCACGCGATATGTCTGGCGAAATAGACGAAAAATATCACCAGACATTAGGTCGCGCATATTATCAGCAAGACAAAAATAAAGAAGCAATAGAATATCTTCATCGCTATCAAGATATGACCCAAGATTTTTCTGTTGAAAGTTATATTGATCTTGCTTGGGCCTATTATGATGATGGGCAAATAGAAAAAGCTCGTGCGTACAATGATCTCGCTCTTGAACAAGATTCAGAATATAAACAAGCTTTGGACTTAAAAAAAGAATTGGATTAATCCAATTCTTTTTTTACTTCTATCAAAGTTGTAAAATAAAAAGTTTTTATAATAGGAATTTTTACTAAAATTTTATCTACCGTGACCAATGGTCGTAATAACCAAAAAGGAAATATGCCCAAAAATGGCACTATATCTGGCAGACCAAATGGAAAAGCTAAAAAACCAAATCGCTTTACTTTATTTATCTTAAACCCAGCTTCTCTTAATAGATTATTTAATTCTTTATTAGTAAATGATTTATGGGTACCCGAAAAATGAGCCACTACTTTGTAAAAAAATTTTCTAAAGCCTTTCACTAAAAAATTACTAGTTGGTTCAGAAATTATTAATGAACCACCTGACTTCAAAACCCTATATATTTCCCTGAGGCCTTGCTCTGGATGTGGCAGATGATGAATAGCTCCTCTAGAAATTACTAAATCAAAACTTTCATTTTTTACCTCTATCATATTTTCTCCATCGGCCTGGATAGAAGAAAATTTGCTAACATTAGCAAATCTTTTTTTACCTACAGCCAACATTCCATCAGATAAATCTAATACCGTATAATTTGCTTGAGGGAAAAATTTCTGGATATACGGAAATAGCAAAGAAGTGCCTCCACAATAATCCAAAACCTCTTTTGTCTGATCACCATCCACCAAAGACAACATTTCTTCTAACCACAAGTTTTGATAGTAACGAGAGAATTTATTACTACCCTCTCGAACTTCGCTATATTTATCTGCTAAAATAGTATTATGCAATTCTAGCTCTGCTAGCTTACTAGCTTCTAGTTTATTTTTATCTATCATATGCGCTAACCCATACTTTGAGCTACTTTAAACATCGGCATCATAATAGCCGCTACCATACCACCAACACCGACACCCATCATCATCAATATCAAAGGCTCAATCAAGGCAGTAAGACCAGTCACTAAACTATCAATCTCACGAGAATAAAAGTCTGCTAATTTTTCTAAGATAGCATCTAGCTTACCAGTTTGCTCACCAATGCTCATCATCTGAGAAAGCATCTTAGGCATCAAATCTGATTTGGCAAATAATGTAGAAACTGAATTGCCATCCTCTACCTCTTTGATTGTCTCCAAAATCAGATGTTTATATGCCTCATTATCCACTACCTCTGAAGTAATACGTAAAGCAACTGAAACTGGCACACCACCCTTGATCAAGGTGGAAAAACCACGAGCAAAACGAACAACGTATATCTTTTGAAATAAAGGACCAAAAATCGGAAATTTAACTTTAGCCGTGTCCCAGGCCACCTTGCCAACTTGAGTTCTAGTCCACATTTTGAATAAAAAAATCAAGCCAATCACTGCGGCAACAATCAACCACCAAAAAGACTGCATAAAGCTAGAGGCTCCTATCAATATTTTGGTCAAAAATGGTAATTCTGCGCCTGATTCAGTCAACATTTTGGTCATGTTTGGTACTACAAAAATCATCATCAAAAAACCAACCACAATCATACCAAAGATGATAAAAACTGGATAAATCATAGCACCCTTGATACGAGATACTAAGTCATAATCTTTTTCCATCTGGTCGGCTAAATACTGTAAAACTTCATCCAATTTACCAGAAGTTTCACCAGACTTAACCATGGCTATATAAAAACGACTAAAAACTTTTTCATGCTTGGCCATAGAAGCTGATAGCTTCATACCACCATCAACATCATTAGCCATTTCCATGATTTTATCTATGAAAATAACATTTGCTGTTTGTGATGCTAAAATCTTAAGAGCCTGAACAATCGGTACGGTAGCAGAAACCATGACTGATAACTGACGAGAAAAAATAACAATGTCTTTACTCTTCACTCTACCAATATTGATATTAAAGCCCTTTTTGCCGCCCTTACCACCTTCAGCCAAAGATAAAACAACCAGACCTTTATCTTCTAGCAATTCAATAGCAGCTGTTTCAGATATTGCTTCTACATTACCAGTACTGACGCCACTTACTTGACTTCTAACTCGATATTTAAAAGTAGGCATAAGCTTAACCAATATTACGTTTAAAACCTTGAGGGTCGCTAGATTGCTGCATAGCATCTTCTGTGCTGACTTCCCCCACGCGCACTAATTCTAATAATGACTTATCTAAACTAAACATACCCTCTTCCCGAGAAGTCTGCATAATACTCTTTAATTGATATAAACGATTATCTTTAACAATGGCAGCCACGGCTGAAGTCATCGTCAAAACCTCATAAGCCAGACTTAAACCACCACCTATTCTAGGCAATAAACGTTGGGCAACCACTCCTAATAATACTTGAGACAAAATATCTTGTCCCCACATACGACGATCTGGATCAAGATTGCTGATAAATCTTTCTAGGGCAGAAATTACTGTGTCAGCATCCATGATGGCAATAATTAATTTCCCGCTTTCCGCAGCCTGCAATAACATCTCTTCCATGCCATCCTCTTCCAGAGAACTAATAACCACCACATCAACGTCTTCATCTATAGTATCTTGTAATCCCTTCAAAAATGTAAGGGCATCTTTACCAATTTCTCGTTGTTCAATGATGGATTGATTGTTGGCCAATAAATATTCGATTGGTCTCTCTAAAGTTTGTATGTGTAGGCCTTTATTTCTATTTAAAGTTTCTAACAACGCGGCAACTGTTGTTGTTCGACCGCTGCCAAATGGCCCTGTGATAATAACCAAACCTTTTTCTTTGGTGATCATCTGAGTCAAACTAGCTGGTAGACCCAGGTCTTTGGGCGAACGAATAAGCTGAGGAATCAAACGTAAAGAAATGGCTACAAATCCTTTTTGATAAAAAACCTTAGCCCTAAAACGAGCTCTGTTGGCCCAAACATAGACGGTAACAACTTCTCTTTCTTGCTCTAATTCTTTTTTCTCTACTTCACCCAAAAAACTATCTGCCATGCCTAATAAAAAATCAGGTGTTAAAACTTGCTCGTTAGTCAAAGTAATCAATTTTCCATCCACACGCAAAACAGGATAATTACCAGTCGTAAGATGTACATCGGTAGCTCTCCGTTCAGCCGCTATATTCAAAATTTTGTTTGTCAATAATGTTTCTGTAGTAGACATGAAAAAATAATTAAGCTAAGTAGATAAAATGTTCTTTATTTTAGTGACTACTTCACTAGGTACAAAATGCGCCTTAATCAAATAGTCGTCAGCCCCCAGATCCAAGCATCGATCAATGTGTTCTTTTTGGGCAAAATTGGTCAAGATCAAAACTGGAATATTTTTTGTTGCCTCCTCTGATTTTAGATGCTGTAAAACTTCAAAGCCATCCATTTCCGGTAGATTTAAATCTAATAATATTAAATCCGGTAAACTTTTTTGAGCTGTCTTAAGACCTTGAGCACCAGTATTAGCAGTTAAGACATTAAAATCTTCTAGCTCTAACTTGGCTGCATACATCTGCAGCAAAAAATCATCATCTTCGACAATTAATATTCTATACTGATTCATAATATTTAAAATTATAAATAAAAACTACATCTTACTAACACGCAAAATTTCTTCTACCGTGGTTAAACCCAATAAAGCTTTGATGAAACCATCCAAATCCATGGTAATAAAGTGCTGTTTCTCTAATTCCACACTTACTGCTTGACGATCAAAACCCTTGGCTACAATGTCTTTCATTTCTTTAGTGATATCAATGGTCTCCACAATAGCCACACGACCCTTATAGCCAGTATTACCACAATGAGCGCAGCCCTTACCTTTATAAAAAACAAACTTGTCGCGACTTGCTCCACCATAAAAAGCATTGTCAGGAATCTCATCTAATTTCTTTTTCACAGCTGCGGCAATGTTATCTGGCAATTTATCTTCTTCTCTGCATTTTTCACAAACCTTTCTAACCAAACGTTGAGCAATGACAACGTTCAAGGTACTGGATAACAAAAATGGTTCAATATGCATATCAAACATACGAGGAATAGCGCCTAGGGCGTCATTGGTATGCAAGGTAGATAATACAAAGTGGCCAGTCAAGCCCGCATGAATAGATAGTTCAGCTGTCTCATTATCACGGATCTCACCAACCATGATGATGTCCGGATCCTGACGCAGCAAAGCTCTCAAGCCACTAGCAAAAGTAAAGCCTACCTCTGGACGCACTTGAGACTGATTTACTCCTGGCACATAATACTCCACAGGATCTTCCAATGTAGCAATATTCACATCTTCTTTGTTCAAAACGCTTAAAGCGGCGAATAGGGTTGTTGACTTACCAGAACCAGTAGGACCAGTCACCAAAAATAATCCATTTGGCTTTTTAATCGCTGCTGCTACGCGCTTGGCATGTTCACCCATAAATCCCAGCTCTTCAAAAGTAGGAGCTTTTTCTGGAGTTTCTAAAATACGCATTACCACTTTCTCATGCCCCATTAAAGGGATAGTGGAAATACGGAAATCGATATCTTTACTATGAATATTGATACGGATACGACCATCTTGCGGAATACGAGTTTCATCAATTTTTAAATTTGACATAACTTTGATACGTGACACCAAAGCAGAATGAACATAAATAGGTAAAACTATCGTAGTGTGTAAAACACCATCAATACGATAACGAATTTTACTCTGATTACCTACTGGCTCGATGTGTATATCTGAAGCTCTACCTTCTATGGCGTGCCTCAAAATAACTGAAACAATTTTTGAAACTGGGGCTGATTTAATAACTTCAGTAAAGCCCTTGCCGTCATCATCTAAAGTTTCGTCTTTTGGGGCAAATATAGCCTCCGCTGTATCCAAGGCCGCTCCCACCTCTTCTCCTAGTGTTTCATACTGTTTTAAAGCGGAACGGTAACTATCCTCTGATATGATAAAAAATTTGATGTTATATTTATTTTTTCGAGCCAAAAAATTTAAAGCTTCCATGGCTTTTAAATTCCTTGCATTGACCATGCCGGCTTCCAAATTTTTTCCTTTTTTATTAAAAACAACCATGCGGTAATTTTCAGCCAAATCTTGAGGTAGAATATTTAAAATTTCAGCATTAATGACTTTACCAGACAAATTGATGTACTCCATATTAAAAAACAAAGCTTTGGCTTGCGTCCAATCTTCATCGGAAACCAAGGCTTTGCGACGAATTTGTTTTTCTGCTGCATCAAAATCAGCAAACTTTTCACTTGCTAATTCTTGATACTGTTCATCAGTGACTAATTTTTTGCTAAGCAAAAAATCTAATATTGTGGTTAATTCTCTTTTTGTCATAAATACAAACTCAATATTATTCCTCGACTGGTACTAATCCTTCATTAGGTTTAAATGGATAGGCGTTCCCATTATAGTTCAGATCAATAGAAATGTCATTCTCCCGTAAAGAGCTGTATTGGGGATTATCTTTTAGTTTTTCTAAAATATCTGGCTGTCCGCCAACGGGGAAAAATTCTAAATTTTGTTCAGCTAAATTCTTTATTTTTTCCACTTCTATGGCTCTACGTATTTCAGACGCACTATCCTCGCTTACTATCTCATCTGATAATCGACTAAAAAAAAGCCAGCCACCACCAATCAAGATGACTGCGATTAATAAAATGATAAAAATAATTGGCCTGTTATTTTTTGTAGCCATAATTAAGTAGAAACAAAATAAGTTGTTATATCTAATACGATACCCAAAGGCACGTCTTCAGAACCTAAGCCCAAAAAGCTGACTGATTCAATATCAAATAATCTGATATTTTTTTCTAAATCATCTAGGTAAAGCTTGAATAAATCGTATGAATCAAGATCGGGGTTGGGTTCAATATCCTCAGTTTCTAGCTGATTTACAGACATATTAATACTCAATGATTTTAATTTTGAACCCTGCGTTACAGCTTCTAATTCTAAATCATCTTCTACTACTGCCTTTGAAGTATCTACTATATCTATATTTGCTAAATACAAACCCCTTCTAAGCGCCAAATCTTCTGCTACCACAAACAACTCGGCTATTTGTGGTTCATTTGGTAAAATTTTATGCAAACGACGTAAATCATTTGATCGTTGTGTGGCTACAGCTTCATATTCTTGAGATAGACGAGAAACCTCTTGTATCAAAGCCGCTGTATCTTGAAAATCTACATTCACATCTTGAGCCCCTTCACGTGCAGAACCGATATTGGATAATCTATTTTGTAAAACTAAAAAATAGCCTAGAGACAATGTTACTATAACCACAAACAATAAAATGGCCCATAAATAACGGCTAGCCATTAATAAGGCACCGGAAGGTTGTTCAAATTTTATAGCATTTGATTTCTCTGGCATGATTACTTTTAATTAACTTCTTGATAATAAAATAAATCCGTATTCAAGGTTAAGGAAATGGAAAAACTCACTCCTGCGTCACTAGCTGAGGCACTAGATATATTAACCTCAGTAATAAATTCACTAGCCTCTTCTTGCTGCAAAACTTTAAGCTGTTTAGCCACTGAATAATAGCTTGAAGCAGTGGCAGCCAAAACCAAATCGCCATTGTTAGAGGAAGCAAAAGATGAGTAATAAACATCGTCTAGGGTGTATTTTTCTAGCAAAGCAAAAAAGTTAGTCCAATAAATATGCTGATTCAACAAATCAAATACAGTTGTTATTTCTTTACCAGTAGCGTTTATTTCCGTATTAATATCTTTAAAATCCAAAAGTTGAGATTTAATATTTTCTATCTCTGCTAGGGTATTGGACTTATTAGTATTAAAGCTAGTATCTACAGTCAATAAACCAAAATAAAAGACAACAATCAAGCCAACTGAAGCGATAAAGGTAATAACTACGAAGGTACTGATCTGTTTCCAATTTTTTACTTTAGCTGAAGTGGGCACCAAGTCGACTCCCATACCAGACTCTACAAATTTAGCTCTAATCCTTTTACTTGGCTGGTGAAACTTTTTATCTTCCTTAGGCACCGAAGCTTCCGGTACTGGTGGTTCATTCAAAGAAAAGCCATGATTACCATTTACTGGTGTCTCTTGTTTGGGCGCTACTGGCGCTGGGGATTGAGGCTGGGCTTTTTCTACTGGAGAAGTTTCAGCAAACATATCTGTAGGAGCAGCAGCTGCTTTCTCAGTGGCCGTTTTATCTTCCACAGGCAATTCAGGTAGAGGCTTGAAATCTCCCACCTCTTCCGCTGCCATTGGCTGCTTATCTTTTTTTGGCTTTCTAAACTTTGACCAAAAAGATTTTTTAGTTTTACTACCGCTTAATTCCTGATTTGTTAATTCTACTTGAACATTAGGCACACTCAAATCAGGCTGTAAATTCTTGGCCTTAACCTTTGACTTCACATCCTCTTCTTTGGATCGTAGATCCTCTGGCATTAAATTGATATTATTTTTTGCCATAATTTAAATATCTCTCATTGATAAACCAATACTAGCAGCCATTCTTGGACCAATTTCTTGTAGTACTGGCTTAAGATCCATAGGGTAAACTATCCTATCCCAAGGATCTCCAATTATAACTGGCAAGCCTAATAAATCAGATAAATACTGTGGTAAATTTGGTAAAAAGGCGCTGCCTCCAGACAAAATAATTTTTTCAATATGGGCTTGTCCTTGTTTTTGGTATAAATCAAAAACGTATTTAATTTCATTGATTATTGGATTTAAAGCATCTTGAATGGTGTTTGGTACACTACGATTACCGCTCATCATCAGACCAAAGTCTCTCTTAAACTGTTCAGCTCGATCAAGATTAACATTCATGCTATTCATAATAGCCTTGGTAATGACGTTGCCGCCAGTATCAATGCCTCGATTTAAAATAGGTACACCTTCTTCAATCACACAAACATCCGTATTATTAGAACCAATATCAACAATCATTACACTAGACATATCATTACCCATCAACGAACGTGACAAGGCAAAAGCCTCTGTTTCTAAACTTAATAAACTAATGTTCGTTCTTTTAAAAATATCCAAATAACGAGCAACTAAATTTTTTGGAGCGGCTGTCAACAAAATACGATAATTTTTGGCTCCCAATACACCCCTATTTACCATATCTGCCGTATCTTCTGTCGTTTTTTCATTTGGCGCTTCTTCTGGTTGTGACTCAGCTCCTTCTGCTACTGATTCATCGGTTTGTTCTGGATTTTTTGATGGCTCTTCTTTTTTGTCTTTATTTTTTTTGCCAAATAAATTACCCAGACTAGCACCTAACTCTGCTTTATCTTTGATTTCAGCATCAACACCTTTTTTATTTAAAATTTTCCAATCCAGAATCATTTCATCAATTGGCAAGGGAATAAACTTCTTAGCTTCCCATTTTACTGCTGAAGCTAGGTCTTTTTTAGGCATTGGCGGTAAACTAATGATAGAAGTGAAAACTGAGAAAGTAGGTAAAGCAGCAATGGCCTGACGTGACTCCATACGAGATTTTTTGACTATTGCTTTGATGTAATTAGCAATAAGCTGATTGTTTTTATCAGTTGCGCCACGCAAAATATTGGTATTTATGTCAGCATAGCCGTAGCTTTTTAATTTTGCTTGACCACGATAATTTTCCAACTCAACAATCTTAACACTGGCCGTGCCTATGTCCACCCCCAGATAACTAGTAACTGTAGAAAATAATTGCATATCTTAAACTCTTTTTGCTTTGAATAATTCTTCCTTATTATAACATATTTTAACTTTGGCAACAAACATTTTAAATCAAAAAACACCTTGATAAACAACCACAGTGTTTTTATATAATTTTATTGAGGAGAATAATCAAATTTTGGTATTGACTGTGCGAAAGCTTCTAAGCCAGTCGGCGGATTTATCTGTAATCTACCATCATTCATAAATCTCTCAGCTGGCTCCCCATCGGCAGCATACGATCTACTTAAGTCAAAATGCTTAGCTAGCACACTTCCATAAATAATTAATTGCCCGCCTCCACTACCACTAATAAATTGACCACAGCCCGCTTCTGGCGCAGGCAGAGAACAATCACCTGCTCCATCACCTAAAACTATAAAGGTACCAGACACTTCAGTGACAGTTGGATCAATCGTAACATCACCTTTGACGATCCAAACTAAAGAAGGAATTTCCTGCAAATTACCTATACCGCTATTATCATAGCTAATATTATTCATAATATCCAAATCACCCTCTATGATCACAATACCCGCCCCATTATTATTATTCACTGCGGGCACAACCACGTCAGAATTAGGACCAGCAAGATCAGAGTTGTAGAAAAAAATCTCATTATTCATTGGATTAGGTCCTCCTGACCAAAAACTAGGCTGAAGACCCCAGCCGTCATTAATATTAACTACTAAGCCATATTTATTATAGTACTTTCCAAGTATCGATGCAGCTAATGGCGTGGTTAAGCCATCATAATCAATGTTACCTAAAATATTTGAGTAATGTCCATTGTCACCATTCAAAGTTGGAAAATCAATCAGAGAACCGTTTGGATAATTACCTTGAAATCCATCCAAAGTACTAGACGCAAATAACTGATAAATATCTCCTCCTGCTTCGATGATATAAGCATTGTATGCATTTGGTGGCAAAGCATACTCGGCTCGGATGTTACCTTTAGAATAAATATTACCCTTATCTACTGAGAAATAAGGATTATTAAAGCTGGTAATACGAGGTGAGAACTGTAGCCAACCAACGCCGTTACAAGGAGCAACGCCACAATCAAATTGATTCCAAGCCCAACCGCACATACTAGCATAGCCATCATTGGTAGAAGTAGTGTAATCAACTATTAAGCCTGGAGTAGAATAACTATTTGCACAAGTACATGCGTTTTGATTGTTGTTATAAGAATTAAGTGGACAAATAGTGTCTACGCCATTCGGACCATTTAGTGTACAAGAACTACAATTATAACCACCAATAACATCCGCCATATTTCCATCTACATCATAAGTATACTCTAAACAATTTTCACATTCTTGGCTATAAACTGGCAGACAAGTAGATCCTTCACCAACTAAAACTATACACGGATCTGGAATAATAAGATCTTCACAGGGAGGCTTGGCTATATCTGCATCACAATAATAGTCAATATTTTCTTGACAATTAAAACAACCCTCCATGCTATTTGATCCTAGATCATCATCTGAAATTGGAAAGCCTAATTCATTGCTCCAACCAGCCACACCTTCCAAAGGTACAATGCTAGCATGATAAGCTACGTTATCACTGTGAGATAAAGAGTTCTGCACTAAAATAGTACTTGGAGTCGGCGCCGGAGCAAACCCATCATAATACTGGCTGCCGACTGGACCATTTAAATAAACACCCCAATCCGGTGCATCAACACCAAGTAAACCATCTTGTACTACTGGGTCATCGTCAGGATCATCAAAACAAATCCACCAACCAACATTACCAGCCCAAGCACAGCCTCCTACTGCTCGCACAGTTTCATCGTTGCTAGTATCTAGATATAAACGATAATCAATGCCGCCACCAGATAAACAACTATTATTTAAAACTCCATCACCATCAAAATCATTGTAACAATTTAAACTAACCCAACCAATGTTTGGTGACCAAGCCCAGCCATTCATTTCAGATTGCCTTGTTTCCAATCCACCGCCTGGATAATTAGCCTTGGTTATTAAAACCGAAAAAACAACTCCTAAAATTACGAGAATAAATACGCGGATATAAAAATGAAAATGAAAATGTGTTTTCATTGAAAAATAAAGTTTTATTTTCTTTATTATAACATATTTTATAAGAAAATAAAAAACCGCGACTCCTACGAGCCGCGGTCAATAAAAATTTTAATGTGGAGTGTAAACATTATTAGTGCAGTAACTATTGTTAGTTACACTATTCATTAAAGATTGCCAACCAGATCCATCACAAACACACAATACATCATACCGTGAGAAATAATACATAATACCTTCTGAACCAGACTTACAGTCTGGACCCGATGTGCCGCCACCATTAAAACTTAATATTTTAGGATTTCCTAAGGTCACACCAGAAGCATTAACTGTGACTCTAGCTTGGCTATTTGTAACAAGGGCTATGTTATCAACGGCTGGAAAATACATACCGGTATTTTCATCGCCTCTATGAGCCAAAGAAGTATACCCTAATGTGCCACTAGCGAGTTTTAATGTACCTGTCACTCTAGCGTTGCCATTTACTACAAATAAATCTGTTGGTCCAGTTGTACCGACTCCCACCCTACCATTTTCAGCATCAACATAAAAATTATCTGCTGTTAAATTACCATCCCTGTCTACTCTGAATTTATCCACACTATTCATCTGTAATCTTAACAAACTTGCATCAGCGGACGCAGCCCTGACATTACCATAGATTAAGTTTTCACTATCTGTATCTAAAACATCACTAAGTTGAATAGAGCCCTCTTTGACATAAATATTACCAGCAAAAAATCCAGCATAATTATTAACACCGCCTGGATCTTGACAATAAGCGAAAAAGTCGCCATCTCCCGCTCCACCGTCAACCTCATAGGACATCTCACCAGATAGAGCACAGATTCCTAGACCAGCAGCGCCAAATCCACCACTATACAGCCAACCACCAGCAGCAACCATGCCAACTGAAGCAGCAGTATCTACACTAGCTAAAGTTTTATTGATTCCTAATAAGCTCATGCCAGCATGATCTGGGGGTATTTCGCCACCTCCTGTGCCTCCGCCAGGAGGATTCCAACCAGTCGCAGTTGCGCCCTTAAATATACCACCATAACCAGGCGAGGCACCAAAGACACCAACTAGATGTCCATTTCCATAAACACCTATCGTACCTATGCCTTCCACACCAGCATTTGATTCAAAACCATCTGTACTAGTGGCTATACCGACGATAGCGCTAAGATGACCAAAATGACCAGCTCGAGCATCCACTCTTAATAACCCCTCCATAGCTAAACCACCTTCCATGACTACTGGCCCCTCTAAGCTGGTTGCTCCTGTTATAGTCAAAGAATATAATTCCGAATGTTGCCCAGTGAAAAAACCATCTCCAGCATTTATCTGTCCATCAACCGTTAAATGAGCATTCTCTATAGCTACTTTTTCTGAACCAACATAGTCAGTAGAAGCTGAGCCACTTGTCTGTATTAAGGTTGCGTTACCAAATTCTATATCACCATTCACTCCCAGAGCAATTCCGCCTGCTGAGTTATCAAAATAACCACCATAACCACTACCACTAGCCGAAGATCCTCTGATACCAATACCTCTGCCAGTCAATGCGTATCCTAAAACACCAGTACCGCCAGAATTATTGGCCAAGCCATACACGCCATAGCTTGGATTTTCTACAGAACCAGCAGTGGTCTGTCCATATACACCAACTGAGTAAGCTTTATTTATAGCATTCTTATTAGCAACTGCCTCTAAAGCGCCGCATACCTGGCCCTCTCCTCCGGGAATACAACTTATCAATTGTTTAATGCCAAATTTGGTTTGCCCAGATATATCTTCCTCTAATGGATTTGATATGCCTCCGCCTCCGCCTCCAGCTAAAAACTCTGCTACAGTGTGGTTGTCTATTGTAGTAACATCTAAATTACCAGTAAAAGTACCACTAGTAGCATTAATAGTGTCTACGTCAATACCAGAGTCAGTTCCACTTGAATTACTGATATTCCAACCATATAGATCAAAATCCTCAGACATGGGATTGGTCAGCGGTGGACTTGCTCCAGCACCACCAGGACCAGATCCTGGACCCGTCCATTGTGCAAAGACTTGCTGCTGCGCCAAGGCTAAACTTAATATGGCAGCCATGGCTACTAAAAAATAGATTTGTTTTTTGACAAACATAATTTTATTTGATTATTTATTTTTCTGTTTATATTATACCAGAAAATTAACACACAAACAAATACCCCAGGATAATCCCAGGGTATTAATAAATTTAATTGTCTCTAATTTTTATGTTGGTGACCAAACACCATTAGTACATTGCCCATTTGGACGATCAGGTATCAAGTTAGTCCAGCCGTCACTCCCCTGACAAACACATAAAGCATCGTAGTTAGAAAAGTAATAAATAATGCCTTCTTCACCAGCCTTACAAGATGGACCGCTAGCTCCGCCACCCTCAAAGTCTATGTAACTCTTTTCACCTTCTAAAATCAGGCTAGCTCCTGTGTTAATATTTCCGGAAAAATATCCCCCTCCATTTCTATCCACTCTAAATCTATCGGTTCCCGCTTGTTGTAATTTTAATAAATTGGACCCTACTGCTGCCGAAGATGCATTAGCATAAATCAAGTTTTGATTAGCAGCTGACAAATTTCCGTGCACTTGCAATGTGCCATCCTTCAAATAAACATCGCCAGCAAAAAATCCAGCGTAGTTATTTGTACCACCACCATCACGACAATAAGTAAAATAATCATAATCATTTACCCTATCTAATGTCCAAGCTGTTTCACCGGATAAGGCACAAATACCTAAACCAGCTGAGCTCAACACTCCTCCACCTGAATAGCCACCAATAGTGACTGCGCCTAAAGCTGCTGGTGTGCTAGCATCGGCCAAAGTTTTATCTATGCCAAATAGGCTACTAATATTAGAATGGTCTTCTAAATCATCTGGATCAGGTGGCGGATCAATCGTGCCTGGCACCGTACCTCTAGTGATAGCCCCATATGGTCCATCAGCATATAAACCAACCGTATTACCAAAGGCATACACGCCAATGTTACCAACGCCTTCAACACCAGCATTAGCATAACCCAGACCACTGAATCCCCAACCAATAATAGGTGCTATGTCGCTAGATTGAGCAAAGACGGTGCCATCCACTTCAACGTCCCAGGCTGGGTCAGTAGTGTTGATGCCGACTTTACCACCCATTATAGACAAAACATTATTATCTGACACTTCTCTAGAAGTCGCATCTAAACCAATACCTAAAGAATAATTTCCACTAACATCAATGCTATTACCAATGGCCATACTTCTAAACCCTGTAACACCAGTACCATATCCAATAGCAGTACTGTAACTACCAGCAGACACAGACGCACCTCTACCAATGGCTACCGCTCCTCTCGAATCAGCCGAAGCACCTAGCCCAACCTCTAATATACCATCATTCACACCATTAATACCTTGCAGGTTAGTTTTTCCTCTTGTCAATAACTTAGGCACCGTATCTGTAATAGTTATCAAATCATAACCAATCGCTAACTGTCCATATTCTGTCATTGCTATTTCATTACCATTACCAGTAGCGCCTACATCAAAATAAAGACCCCCTAAACCCTGCCCAGCTGGACCGGCGTAAATAAGCGATGAATCTTCCGATGCTTGATTATGATATTTACCAAGCTCTATTACTCCTCCTGAATCTGCAGGAATAGGAGGAATAGTAGGATAGGTGCCAACCACTAGCCGATCTGTAACGCCTAAGCTACCAAAAAACATACCAGCCCAACCAGCATTAGCTTGACCAACAACCGCTACACCACCAGCATTATCTGAATATCCATATACGCCATAACTTGCAGAATTATTTGAAGATGCTAATGTCTTGCCGAATACTCCCGTGGTTAGACTCCCCGCACTAGCTGTATTTGCATAAGCACTTAAAGCATTACATTGAGCCTGATTATTACAACTACCTAAATCAAAAATACTAAAATCATTCGCATCTAAACTTTCTTGCAAAGGATTGCCTAAAAATTCAAAATCGATATTTCCATCTGGTGGATTACCCGGTGGCCCTTCCCATTGTGCAAAGGCTGGTGACATCATGAATGTCAAAGCAATCACAAAAATAGCGATCAAAATAATCCAATTATATTTTGTACTAAACATAAGATTATATTTATTTTTATTAACTTTATTATACCATAAAATAAGCAACAAACAAAAAACACCCTACCCCACAGCAAGGTGTTTTAAAAAATAAAATTTTATTTAGCCGAACAAAGTGAGTCTGCTTTTCCATTAACCATGGAAATCCAAGATGTGCCATCACAATAACACAAAACTTTATTAACAGTAAAATTGTACACCTTACCATCATCAGTTGATTTACAGGTTGGTGCCTTAGCACCACTATCATCATTGAAATCAAAATAACTACCAGAACTACCATTAAAGGAAATTATACCACCCGTCTTAGCACCTAATGTATTAGTAAAAGTGCCACCACCATTCAAAGACGCACTTCCAGAAACACTTAAATTTGAACTAAAGGTACCTTGAGTAGCTGTAAGAGAACTAGCAGCTACAACTGCACCTAAATTAGTCACCCTAAATTTATCTGTGCCATTGCTTTGTAATCTCAAAAGATGAGCGGAATTACTAGTACCAGAAGGAGAATTTCCATAAATCAAATTCTCAGTAGAAATCAAGGCAGTTGTAGGCTGTACCTGCATCATACCGTCTTGATAATAATCTCCTAGCAAATGTAACTTATAACTAGGATCAACACCAATACCAACATCACCACCCATAATAGCTAACACATTGTCTCCTGTGACAGCTAAGGCAGCAGAATAATCAAGGCCAATGCCTACTGAATCTGTACCAGACATCGTAATTCCTGAACCTAAGGCCGTAGAATAATCTCCACTAGCTACAACACTATAGCCCCTAGCAGAAGAAAAATCTCCGCTAGCCGTAGCATACATACCCAAGGCATGAGATGCAAAACCAGAAGCATAGCTTTCATTACCAGTTACAAAAGAATCTGTGCCCGAAGCTTCAGTAGAAAAACCAAAGGCTACGGCTTCAGCTCCAGAAGCAGTTGAACTATCACCACCCGCTAAAGAATAATTACCACTTGCCGTTGTGCCACTACCTAAAGTAACAGCGCCACTTATACCAACTGGACCAGCAAAATAACCAGCCCAACCAGCTGTACCAACACCGTAAACACCAACACCGCCAGCATTTTCAGAAATACCGGCTACTGCATAACTAGGATAAGATCCGCTATTTGATAGTGTAGTAGCATATAAACCGTAAGTATAGGCATTGTTTTGAGTATTTTTACCTCCTGTGGCTTTGATTGCATAAACATTTTCCCCTCCCACAACAGGGGGAGAAAGTATAGAGGAACTAGTAACATCTATTTCACTATCCGTTGCCGTAACATCTACAGTAGCATTTACTGTCAAATCATCAACCGTTATGCTATCCCCTACAATTGTACTAGTAGCCGTCAGTGTACTAACTGTCAAATCTTTAACATCAATAATATCATTGTGATATACATTAACTATACTAGTTTCATTATCCGAAACTAAAGGCGTGTTTATACCTGTATTATCACCCGGGTCGTCTACTGGCGCTTGCCAGTCAGCAAAAACTGCTTTTTGCACTAGTACTAAGCTCAAAGTAGCAGCCACTAAAACTAGCAACGTTAAATGCCATTGAGCATAAAATTTCTCCTGCATATTTTTATATTCAAATCTTTATTAAAATCATAGATATTATAACACATTTTATCTTCTGTTACAAAAAATCATTGCTTTTTATCGATGAATTTAGTATAATCAAGGCGTAATAATAAAATAAAAATATGTACAAAAAAATACTACTTACAACCTTAGCAGTTGTTATTATCCTAGCCGGCGTCACTGGCGCAGTTGGCTATATTTGGCAAAAAAATATGGCACCAGATACAGCGTTCAAAACTCAGCCAATAAAATTACCGCCTATCCCTGAAAATTTAAAACAAGCACCATCCAACGAACTGATACCACCTTTACCAAAAATTCCTGAACCAAGTGTAATTAATAGCTACACTGGTGAAATTATTGAATTAGAAAGTGACAAATTGGTCATTTCTACTAATCATGGTGACAAGACCGTTAAATTTAATGCTGGCACTATTTTTGAAAAAATTTTTGTTCCTAGGTTTCCTGCCCTGCCTCCTCTACCAGGATCTAACCAAGCACCAGCCGCTGAAATACCAGCCGCTGAATTAATCTCTATAGCCGAATTACAGTCTGGTCAAAATGCTCAAGCATTTGCTAATGAAAATATTAGTGGCCAAAGTGAATTTACTGCCAACAAAATTAGTTTAGTAATAAGATTAGATAACTAACAACCCTATGAACTGGTACTACATTTTAATAATTGCTGTAGTCGTAATCTTAGGCTGGTTGATCGCTGTTTATAACGGTCTGATCCGTTTGAAAAATAGAGTCTCCGAAGCCTGGTCAGATATCGATGTTCAGCTCAAAAGACGTTATGACTTGATTCCAAATTTGATGGAAACAGTCAAAGGTTACATGAAACATGAAGAAGGTGTTTTGACAAAAGTAACTGAGGCTCGTGCTAATGCCATGAATGCTACTGGCACCGAAGCTAAGGGTAAGGCAGAAAATATGCTGTCCGAAACTTTAAAAAGTTTATTCGCTGTTGCTGAAAGTTATCCAGACTTGAAAGCTTCCCAAAACTTTTTACAATTACAAGACGAAATTTCTGACACTGAAAACAAAATCCAAGCTTCTCGCCGTTTCTATAACGGACAAGTTAGAGACTTTAATACCAAGACTCAAGTTTTCCCAAATAACTTAATTGCCAACATGCTTGGCTTCAAAGACTTTGAATTCTTTGCCATCGATGAGAAAGAAAAAGAAAACGTCAAAGTAAAATTCTAATATTACTTAACTTCCGGCCGCGTTTCACGCGGCCGGTTTTTATTATCTTTATGATTGACATAAAGCACTAGATATTGTTATATTAAGATGAAAATAATATAAATAAAATGTATAAACAAATCTCTCAAAACAAAAGAAAAAGTTATCTCTTAATGCTAATTTTTATTGTCGTCATTGCTGGACTGGCCTGGGCTTGGAGCCAATATTCTGGTGGCAGCTCGGGAATCGTCGCAGCCGCTATAATTTTTGCTTCAATTATGAGCTTAGTCAGCTTTTATGCTGGTGATAAAGTCGCTTTAACTCAATCAGGTGCTCGTGAAATCAAAAAAGTAGATAATCCATATGTCTGGCGAATGGTAGAAAATCTGAGCATTACAGCCGGTTTACCAATGCCAAAAGTCTATATTATAGATGATAAACACATGAATGCCTTTGCTACTGGCCGTGATCCAGAGCACGCTTCGGTGGCATTAACCACGGGCATTATCAATAATCTAGAAAATGAAGAACTAGAAGGCGTAATTGCTCATGAATTATCTCATGTCAAAAATTATGATATTCGTTTGATGATGATCGTCATTGTTTGTATCGGCATCATCACTTTGCTTTCTGATTGGATGCTACGCAGTTTTATCTGGGGTGGCAGAGGTCGTAGCAGTAATAGCAAAGGCAATGGCGCTATGATAATTGTTGGTTTAGTTTTGGCCATCCTCTCTCCTATCTTTGCTAGGTTGATTCAACTGGCCGTATCTCGTAAAAGAGAATTTTTGGCTGATGCTTCTGGCGCCTTACTTACTCGTTATCCTGAAGGATTAGCTGGGGCTTTAGAAAAGATTTCTCAACAAGCTGTGCCACTTCGTCGAGCCAACAAAGCAACTGCTCATTTATACATTGCTAATCCCTTTTCAGCTAAAGGTGTTAAGAAAATGTTTTCTACTCACCCACCAGCTGCTGACAGAATAAAAGCCTTAAGAAACATGTAACATGGATCAAGATTTACAGAATGTCCTAAATAAATTTACTTATCATTTTAAAAAAGTGCTGATCAATGCGCAAAATTTAAGTTTTGCCAAAAAGCACGAAGAAATAGAACCAATCGACCTCTTAATATCTTTAGCGCAAACCAAAGGTGCTTTGGGTTCGGAAGTTTTATTGAAAAAAAATATCGCTGAAACATTATTAGCTGATCAGCCGGTAAACTTTAAAACTAATCTAACTCAAAATCCCAATCTTTTGCCGCAACCATCAGTCAGCTCCCAACAAATTATCGAAAAAGCAGTTGTCTTATCATATAAACATCATCACAAATATATTGGTACTGAACATTTACTTTGGGGTATGACTGAAAGTTCTGACGAAACTTTACAAGATATCTGGAAACAAACCAAAACTTCTGCCAAACATATTCAACAACATCTAAATCTAGTAATCAAGAGTACTTCAAAATTTAACGAACTGACCAATGAAGAAGAGACTGGCGAGCGAGAATTAGATCAAATTTTGGATGACCGAATGCCTAATACAGCCATCACTAATTTTGCCATTGATTTAACAGACAAAACTGTCCAGCTAGACATCGATCCAGTAATCGGTCGGCAAGCAGAAATAGATCGCTTGATCCAAATATTAGCTCGCCGCACGAAAAACAATCCTGTTTTATTGGGTGATGCTGGTGTTGGTAAAACAGCGATTATTGAAGGCCTAGCCAAGCGAATCACTGAAGGCCAAGTACCTGACGTTTTGTTAAACAAAAAAATATTAAACTTAGATTTATCTAGTCTCTTAGCTGGGACGATGTATAGGGGCGAATTTGAAAATCGTCTCAAACAAATTCTAGATGAAGCAAAACATGATAAAAATGTAATTATTTTCATTGATGAGTTACACAATATCATCGGTGCGGGCGCTACTGCCGGCTCACTGGATGCAGCTAATATTTTGAAACCAGCTCTGGCTCGTGGACAAGTTCGTTGTATTGGCGCGACAACTTTTGAAGAATATAAAAAACACATAGAAAGCGATAAGGCTCTAGAAAGACGCTTTCAGCCAATCATCATTGAAGAATCAAATCACAAGGACACTTGGGATATTTTGCAGGGCTTGAAAGAAAACTACGAAAAATTTCATCAAGTCACTATTACAGATTCCGCCATTGGCGCTGCTATTGAGCTTAGCGTAAAATTTTTGGCTGATAAAAAACTACCAGATAAAGCAATCGATCTACTAGATGAAGCGGCCGCAAAATTCCAAGTCAAACATCGTAAAGGAAGCTTGACTAAACAAATCAAAGCACTAGAAGAAGACATGAATGTTTATCAAGAAAATAAACGAGCTGCTATTTTGGATGAAAATTATGTCGAAGCTTTGAAATATAAAAATCAAGAAGAAGAAATCATAGAGGCTTTGTTGCGCCTCAAAGCTCAACACGACAAAAATAAAAATGTGAAAACTGGTTTGATTGAAGCGCAAGATATCAAAGAAGTTGTTGCTCGCATTACTGGCGTGCCACTCTCCTCTATCACTACAAATGAAAAAAAGAAATTAGCTGATTTGGAAAAACATTTATCCAAAAATATTTTTGGTCAGGAAAAAAGTCTGACTAATATTGCTCACACTATCCGTAAAGGCAAAACTGGTTTGCAAGATCCAAATCGTCCAGTTGCTTCTTTTATGTTTTTAGGGCCAAGCGGAGTTGGAAAAACTGAAACGGCCAAACAATTAGCCGCTCATCTTTTTGGTGGCAAACACAATTTACTGCGCATAGACATGTCAGAATTTGCCGAGAGCTTTAATATTTCTAAGCTGATCGGTGCTCCGGCTGGCTATGTCGGCTATAAAGATAGTAATAAATTGACCGATTTAGTTAAAAATAAACCGCATAGCTTAATTTTATTTGATGAAATAGAAAAAGCTCATAGCGATGTTTTCAATCTATTGTTGCCAATCTTGGAAGAAGGAGAGCTGACCGATAGTACTGGCCGGACGATAAATTTCCGTAATTGTGTGATTGTGATGACTTCAAACGTTGGTTTAGAACATTTCAATCAACAAGCCAATTTGGGCTTTGATATGGAAGAAGATGAAAAGACTGATAATTTTGAAAATACTTCTCAAAAAGTATTAGAATCACTCAATGATTATTTCCCGCCAGAATTTTTGAATAGATTAGACAACACAGTAATATTTGAGCCAATCAATAAACTAGCTGCTCGCAAAATAATCAATCAAGAAATCAAACAACTGAAAAATAAATTATTATTACAAAATATAAATTTGGAACTAGATAGTAAGATTGTTAATTATTTAGTCAAAGAAGAACAGGCCGTCAAAGAAGGAGCGCGTAGTTTGAAAAGATTGGTTGATCAAAAAATCACCAACAATATCGCCTCTCATATTTTGACTAATGATAAAAAGAAAATAAAAGTAAGTCTCAATAAAGACAAATTCACAATTAAATAATAGCTTATGAAGAAAAGCGACTTGTCCAGAATCTGGAATTATATTTTAGATTTTGTTTGGCCCAAAAAATGTTTGGGCTGTAATAAAGAGGGATCTTTTTGTTGTCCTAATTGTCTGGGCACTCTCAAAACTTTGGATATAGATTATCAAGCTTGGGATCACCAAGATGATTTTTATTTTGATTCTTGTTTAGTTTGTTTGGATTATCACAATCCCCTGACTCAAAATCTGATCAAGACTTTTAAATATCAATATCTACAAAATATAAATAAAATTTTAGTAAATATCTTAGCTCAGCAATTAGCTAAACTTAATCTAGAAAATATTATCATCACTAATATTCCCTTGCATAAAAAGAAAAAGCGACAAAGAGGCTTTGATCAAACTGAAGTTTTAGCTAAAAATTTAAGTAAAAAAATAAACGTGCCATATTTAAATTTATTAAAACGAAATAAATTTACAAAAGCTCAGGCTCAGTTATCTAAAGCGGAAAGACAAAAAAACGTCAGTGAC
>Ga0233431_1001052_pt1 | contig 51401 bp, 44 predicted proteins | sample SI_118_April2016_FD_179867 | JGI IMG/M metagenome (GOLD analysis project Ga0233431, IMG submission 179867) | Seawater microbial communities from Saanich Inlet, British Columbia, Canada - SI_118_April2016_200_MG | ecosystem: Environmental > Aquatic > Marine > Inlet | place: Canada: British...
AACAAAACGAAGCTATAATCGCCGCTTCAATTTTAAATAAATTCACAGCTATAGGTATGCCTATATCCAAACGTGTTGCCTAATTTTTGACTTATAGGAAAGCGTAAGGAGTTGTGCAACAATGCCATATTGCAAGCGAATGTAATGTCAGCTATTCTAAAATCCTTTCATTTGTTAACCATTGTAGAAATCACAAAAAAACCATTCAATATTGTCTACAACGGCTTACACATCACTATCGACCAGATCTATCATCATCTTCCGTGGTATCGAACCAACACCCCACTTCTAATAATGTTTTTCGCGCTTTTGGAGTAAGGTAGGGGGCTACCTTACTCACTGATTGTGAATTTAAATATAGACTTTAAAATATTAAATAATATACGTAAAAAACACGTAGTAGAAAATACGATAGTACTTTGTCCTAGGTTGCATGATAGAAACTGGTTTATTTAAAGGATAAGAAAAGAGAAACAAGCTGAGATCTAGTATAAAATCCTGTTTTTAGTTTTATGCTGTTTATATAAACTTCTACGGTTCTGGGGGATAGATTCAATTCATTAGCTGTTTCTTTCATTGACCTTCCCAGAGCCATGCTTTCCAAGCATTCATATTCTCTAGGAGTTAAAGAAAATTTGTTATCAGTTTTAAAGTTATAATGTTGTTGTATTTTTTTTTCTTTTTGTTCGCAGTTATAAGGAGTAATAATCATTTCGTTTTTTAAAGCATCGATGGTTTTTTTTCTCTCATCTTTAAAGTAACCAATAAAGGCATTAAATATGTGTACATTTTCTAGACAAAGTTGCATAAAATCTGTTTTTTTCAGTTGGTTAGAGCCTAAACCTATTGCCTCAATGTAGTTTTTTTTTCTTTCTATTGTATAAAAGCGTTGTGTGACGTTGAATTGCTCTCCTAGAGATATATTTATTTTTTTCTTCAGCCTTTAGATTATCCGTCATTGCACTCTCTTTGCTGTAAAATCCATGCAATTTTTTTGGAGATCCATAAACTTTTCTCATTTCCTCCAGTTCGCTTACAGTTGGATACAGTCCTTCCGCATAGAAGTGTTTTATATGCTCAGGGTCGTTAGTTATAACAAAATTGTTGCCGTCGTCGTAAAAGCGGTAGATACCAAAATAGTTTATTGCTTTTATTTCAGAAAACAGTTTAGAACATATGGGTTGTATACTGTTGTCTCTATAAATATTTTCTAGCTTTTTTGAAAAAATAATTTTTTGATTTAGTTTACCTTCCATTTATCCCCCGAACCTATAAAAAAAAGAAATAAGCTGAGATCTAGTATAAAATCCTGTTTTTAATTTTATATTGTTTATATGAACCTCTACGGTTCTAGGTGATAAATTCAATATAAGAGCAGTTTCTTTCATTGACCTTCCTAGGGTCATGCTTTCCAAGCATTCATATTCTCTAGAAGTTAAAGAAAATTTATTGCCGGTTTTAAAATCATAGCATTGTCGTTCCTTATCTTCTTGTTTGTATTCTAATTTACAAGGCAAGGTAAGCATTTCATTTTTATAAGCATTAATGAGTTGTTTGCCTTCATTTTTAAAATGATAAATAAAGGCATTAAATACATGTACATTTTCTAGACAAAGTTGCATAAAGCTTTGCACCCCTTCATCTTTATTAGTTCCTATACCCGTTATTGAAAAATAATTTTTTTTTCTTCCCATCATAAAAAAACGCCTCTCAATGGAGAACGTTTTTCCTAGTTTTATATTTTGTGCGTGTTTTTTTTCAGTGTCTAAGCTGTCAGTTAACGCTATCTCTTGAGTGTAAAATCCGTACAACTTCTTTGGGGTTCCATGAGTCCGTCTTAGTTGCTCTATTTCTTTTGTATTTATATAAACTCCTTCTGAGTAGTAATGCTTTATATATGTAGGATTAGTGCTCATGGTAAAAAACCTACCATCATCATAATAACGCTGGTAATCAAAAAAAATTATTGATTTTATCTGAGAAAAAAGTGGAGCGCACAAAAGTTGTATACTATTTTCTCTATAAACATTTTCTATCTTTTTTGAAAAAATAATTTTGTTAGAAATCGTTGTCATAGCTACGTCCAAGGCATAAATATCCGTGCCTTCCTCTACTTAATTTTTTCTATTTTTTGATTTTTTTTAGACTTTTTAGCTATTTTAATTACTTCGTCTATCTTTTTTAAAATAGCATCCTTAGTAGACTTATTGTACTTATTACACTTTAGTTGCATAAGACCCCCCCTTTTTTATTATTATAAACAATCTAATAGGATTATATATATCAATATAAAAAAATATACAATATATTTAAAACGTAAAATTCAGAGAAACCCCATTAGATGATAATTGCATGTCAACATTATCATATTTCGTAGTAACAAAATAGCTTACAGCTGCCCCCAAAATAGCCCCTGCTAAAACATCATGAACATGATGTTTTCTTGCCTCTACCCTTGTATACCCAACAAAGCCTGCAGCGAGAGTCATGGGAATACCGTATTTGCTTCCGTATCTTTTCCACATATAAACAGCAGGAGCAAAAGAGCTTGCAACATGTCCACTTGGAAAAGAACCAAGACTACAATAAGGACTAGGTCGTCTTTCTTTTACTATGTGCTTTAACGCTTCTACAGACGCAGCAGTAATAACAGAGGTATATAGGAATTGTTTTAATCCTTCTTTATCGGATTTGCTAAGAGTATATAACGCGGCACCAATGTTTAGTCCCTTTAGTACTATATCCCCGCCTAATTCTAATCCCTTATATTTTGCGTGAGATTTTACATTTATTGCCATGCAACACAATATAACTATAAGAAACAAGTTTCTATTAGATGAAATTTTTAACATATTCATTTTTATTTTATGATTTAGTCAATTTATATACTCATAAAACAAAATATTCCACAAAATAATAATTTTTATAAAGAGGTAATATGATTACATTACTCGCATCTATAGCAGGTTTTATAACCTCAATTATTCCAGAAATTTTAAAGTTTTTTTCTGATAGAACTGACAAAAAGCACGAACTCGAAATTATGGATCGTCAAATTGCTTGGCAAAGGCAGGGCATCAACGCAAGGCTAGAGGAGATTTCCGGCTATATTGATGTTGCAGAAACTAAAGCTTTATATTCTACATTCAAAAGCGGGATATGCTGGGTAGATGCTTTAAATGCATCGATTCGACCAGTGCTCGCCTATTCATTTTTTGCATTGTATGGAACGATTAAATATTACCAATTTCAAATGATAGCAGCGTTATCTGATAGAGCAATTATTGAAACTTTATGGAATATTGACGATCAGGCAATTTTTGCTGGAATAATTAGTTTCTATTTTGGACAACGAGCAATGGGAAAAAGATATAGGAGGAAATAGCTTTTCAATTCACAAATCTAATTATAAGGAGGTTATATGCAAATTTCAGACGAAGCTGTAGATTTTATCAAATCTTTTGAAGGTTTCAGCAATGAAGCCTACATTTGTCCTGCAGGCTATAAAACTATAGGCTATGGACATCTTATTAAAGATATTGAAGATATAGATAAAATAACCAACGAAGAAGCTTTAGAATTATTGCGCCAAGATATTGGCAGAGCAGAATTCACTGTGAACAGATTAACAAAAGTATATCTAAACCAAAATCAATTTGATATGCTGGTTTCCTTTACTTATAACTTAGGGGGAGGGGCCTATCAAAGGTCATCCTTACGTTCTAAAGTAAATAGAGAAGAGCATGAATTAGTGCCTTTTGAGTTCGGCAAATGGATTTATGCTAATGGGGAAGTGTTACTTGGACTAGTCAAGCGCCGCAAATTAGAAGCAGAGATTTACAGCTGTTGAATCGATGAATTACCCCATTATTGACAAGCGTTAGTAAGCTGGGTATTTTAATCGAAATCAATTTAAAGGTAGTAAAAATATGTTAACAATAAAGCATTTTAATCAGTGTTATTTTGAAAGCGAAAAAGAGCATAGGGCTAAGGAGGTTAGAATTAAATTTTTAGTAACCGAAGCTCAATTATTAGTAGAAAAATACAAAAACTCAAATAATTGTGAATATCTAAATCAAGCAACTAAGTTTATTACAGAAGCAGAGTTTCTTCGAGGGGAACAAGTAGTTGAAGAAGACACAGTAGTTGAAGAAGACACAGTAGTTGAAGAAGACACAAAAGAAAAGCAGCCCCAACAACTTTGTAATCATTTTATTTTAGACGAAGAGACTGGAAAAATTGTTTGCAAGGTTGTTGTAGCAGGTACAACAGACAATGCTACAGAAAATACTATTGATAACCAAAATTAGATATCAATAACATCTCCCCTTTATTATCTACAAAAAAATATATTTAGCCTTGTCTGCGAAGCTTACGACGTCTTCTATAAGACTCTTCAAGTTCTCGTTGCTTGCGCTCAGAGGGTTTTTCAAAGTGTCTTTTGAGCTTTAATGCTCTGAACACACCTTCTCTTTGAAGTTTACGCTTTAATGCTCTTAAAGCTTGCTCTATGTTTCCTGAATTGACTGCGACTTGTACCAGCTTAATTACCCCTTTTAAAAATTAATAGTTATATCTATTAGTACTTGAATAAGCACTAGTTAAAAGTATATATATGTATATATTTAATTATAGCACGAATCAAGAACAAATTTACCAAATATGAAAAAAAATAAGAAAAAACTTATTGTAAGCAGTGAAAAATACTATCCTGAAGTCAACTCAGATCCTGACTTTGCTAAAATTAGCGATGAAGTCTTGGATTTTTGGCAAAAAGGTAAGGTGTTTGAAAAATCAGTTGAAAATAGACCCAAAGAGATAGATGGGCAGGATAATGAATTTATCTTTTTTGACGGCCCTCCTTTTGCAAATGGCTTGCCTCACTACGGTCATTTACTTACTGGATTCGTAAAGGATATAGTTGCGCGTTATCAAACCCTTAAAGGCAAAAGAGTAGAGAGGCGATTCGGCTGGGATTGCCATGGGTTACCCGTTGAAATGCAGACAGAAAAAGAACTGGGTATTTCTGGTAGAGTACAGATTTTAGAATATGGAATTGATAAATTTAATGAGCATTGTCGTAAATCAGTGCTTAAGTATACAAATGAATGGGAAGAATATGTTACAAAACAAGCACGCTGGGTAGATTTTAAAAATTCCTATAAAACCATGGATAGGGATTATATGGAATCTGCTTTATGGGCTTTTAAACAACTTTACGACCAAGGTTTGGTTTACAAATCTGAAAGGGTAATGCCTTATTCCTGGGCTTGCGAAACTCCGTTATCTAATTTTGAAACACGCATGGATAATGCTTACCGCAAAATTACTGATAAGGCTGTGTCTCTGAAATTTGCTTTAAAACAAAAGCCAAAAACTATTTCTGAGGGCTGCAAAAGATATTGTTTACTTGCTTGGACAACCACTCCCTGGACCTTACCGTCAAACCTAGCCCTTGCTGTGGGCAGCGACATTGAATATTCATGCGTTACTTTAGAAGACGAATGTCTGATTATTGCCACTAGCTCTTTAGCAAAGTATAAGAAAGAATTGTCTCTAGAGGAAAATTCTTATGATGCATATCCAAAATTAAAAGGCAGAGACTTGGTTGGGCTTGAATATGAACCATTATTTGATTATTTCAAAGATCATCCTAATAGCTTCAAAGTATTTGCAGCTGATTTTGTGGAAGAAGGTGAGGGGACAGGGATTGTGCACATGGCGCCTGGATTCGGTGAAGATGACCAAATTTTATGTAAAGAACATGAAATAAAACTTGTATGTCCCGTTGATGATGCTGGTAAATTTACTAAAGAGGTACATGACCTTGAGGGGCTACAAGTATTTGAGACTAATAATAAAATTATAATCAAATTAAAAGAACAAGGTAATTGGTTTAAAACAGAGCAATACATACATAATTATCCGCATTGCTGGCGTACCGACACACCACTTATATATAAAGCCGTGCCTTCATGGTATGTAAAAGTTACTGCTATCAAGGACAAACTGATAAAAAACAATCAAAAGATCAATTGGATTCCCGCTCATATAAAAAACGGATTATTTGGCAAATGGCTGGAAAATGTGAAAGACTGGTCGATAAGTAGAAATCGTTTCTGGGGAACTCCGATCCCTATATGGATGTCAGATGATCCTAAATATCCGCGTATAGACGTTTATGGCTCTGTAGCGGAGCTGGAAAATGATTTCGGCATTGCAGTTAAAGATTTACATCGTCCTTATATAGATGATTTAACCAGGTCAAATCCTGATGACCCTACTGGAAAATCAAAAATGAAAAGGGTTACAGATGTTTTTGATTGCTGGTTTGATAGCGGTTCGATGCCTTATGCTCAACTACATTATCCATTTGAAAATAAGGAGCATCTTACAAAGCATCCCTCTGCTGATTTTATTGTTGAATACACCGCTCAGACACGAGGCTGGTTTTATACATTAACAGTGCTTGCCGCAGCTTTATTTGACAAACCCGCCTTTTTAAATTGCATATGCCATGGTGTGATTTTAGATAGCAAAGGCCAAAAGCTTTCAAAGAGATTAAAAAATTATATGGATCCTATGGAGATATTTAAGCTATATGGATCTGATGCGTTAAGATTTTATATGTCTTCTTCCAATGTAATGCGTGGTCAAGAACTGCATTTGGATAAAGATGGCAAAGCAATTATTGATACAGTGCGTCTGGTATTGAAGCCTATATGGAATGCTTACAACTTTTTTACTTTATACGCTAACTCTGATCAGCTTAAGGCAAAAATTATTACTGATAGTAGTAACTTTAATGATAAGTATATTTTGTCTAAGTTAAAAGCTGCTATAGATGGGATTTCCTCTTCTATAGAATCCTATGAATTACCAAGTGCTTGCCACGAGATACATAATTTCTTTGAGATACTTAATAACTGGTATATCAGGCGCAATCGCTATCGTTTTTGGAAAAACGAAAAAGATCAAGATAAGCAAGAAGCTTATGATACGCTTTATACTATTTTATATAATATATCCATTGCAGCCTCTCCATTATTACCAGTGATGCTTGAGTATATATATTTAGGTTTGGTCGAAAGTGGGGAATTTGTTCCTTCCTCTAGTGTTCATTTAGCTGATTATCCGGATGGAAACAAATTTAATTATTGTAATGACCTAGTAGAAGATATAGACAAAGTTAGGGACATTTGTACTGCAGCATTGAATATAAGAAATACTCATAACATAAGAACAAGGCAGCCCTTGTCTAAATTAACTATACTTGGCAAAGGATTTGATAAACTAACTAAATATTTTGATCTCATAAAAGATGAGGTTAATGTAAAAGAGATTATTATCTCCCATGAAATATCTAAATATGCCAAGCACAACTTAAAAATAAACTTCAAGTTAGTAAGTCAAAGACTCGCACATAAAATGAAGGATTTAGTCGCTGCAACAAAAGCAGAAAAATGGGAAAAAATAGCAAGTGGCCATATCTCTATATGCGGAGAAGAATTGACAGAAGATGAGTTTTCTTTAACCTTAGAGCCGACAGGCGATAATCCTGCCTTTCCTATTGGAGTTGGTAGCGGGTTAGTGATATTAGATACTCATATCAGCAAAGAGCTAGAATACGAGGGCATTGCTAGAGACGTCGTGCGATTAATTCAACAAGCAAGAAAAAAAGCTAATTTCCATGTTTCAGATCGTATTGTCATTGATATAGAAGTTCAGGGTAAATTATTCGATTCAATTAAGGCCCATGAAGCTTATATAATGGAACAAACTTTAGCTAAGCAAATAAACTATGGAAATTTAAGCAATAAGTATGCTTTGATAGAAGAGCATCAGATAGAAGCAGATAAATTTAAAATAGGACTGAATAAATTATGAGCGTAAAACTTGGTATTGTTGGAGCAGGGGCGTGGGGAAAGGCTTTATTCAGCATGTTTTCAAAGAAATTCAATGGCATTGTATTATATTCGCGTAATAGCTCAGGAACACAAATTAGCAATAAATTGGAAGATGTTGCTAACTTAGATTATATATTTCTAGTTATTCCCGCACAGGAAGTTAAAGACTTTTGTTCACAGTTAAAGGAACATTTAAGCGCAAACACTAAGATAGTTGTCTGCTCTAAAGGCATAGAAAATAGTAGTGGTCAGTTAATTAGCGGTGTAGTAGGTGAAATTTTTCCTGATAATGTTATCTTAATTATGTCGGGTCCTAATTTTGCCACAGAAATCAGTGAAAATTTGCCATCTGTATCATCAATTGCATGTCAAAATATTGATATTGCTAAAAAAGCTGCAGCTGAACTAAGTACTGATAATTTTAAGCTTTACCCAACTGACGATATTATAGCTGTAAGCTTATATGGAGCATTAAAAAATGTTTTAGCAATCACATGCGGAATGGTCAGAGGGTTAGACTTAGGAGAAAACTTTATTGCCGCTGTAATTACCAAGGGCGTTAATGAAATTGCTTTGCTGTCTAGGGTAAAGGGGGGCAAGGATTCTACAATTTTTGAGCCAGCTTGCATTGGAGATGTATTTCTAACTTGCAATAGCACTACTTCTCGTAATACTAAATTTGGTATGGATCTAGCTCGAAAATATTTAAATAAAGACTACAAAGAAATCATCAAAGAAGAAAAAAATACAGTTGAAGGCATGCATACAGCTTTAAGCTTGCATAGCTATTATAATAATATCAATATTCCTTTGTTAAAATTGGCTTATTACGTAATGTCTAACAAAATCGATAGTCAAGATGTTTTGACAGCTAAAATAAAATCTGTAGTCTTGGCGTAAATAATTTAAAAGAGGTTTTAGAATTGCTCTTGTTTCAAAAATCTGTTAATAGTAAGTGTACGTAAGAAGAGGTAACAATTATGCAAAAAGATAATTTAGGTTATAAGGTTTTAATTGCAGAAGATAATTTATTAAATATGAGGCTATTTAAAGATCTCTTGGAGATGAGAAAAGCAACGACTATATGTGTTGATGATGGTCGCAAAGTTATCAAAGAAACCTTAAAGCATAAGCCTCATTTAATTTTGATGGATATTCGCTTAAATAATATTTCGGGAATAGATATTATAAAAGAAATCAAAAACAACATAGAAATAAAAGACATACCAATTATTGCTTTGACAGCATTTGCAATGAAAAACGACCAAGAGCGGATTTTGAGTTCTGGTTGTGAAGATTACATGTCCAAACCAATCTCAATTGATAAGTTCTTCCAAGTCGTTGGAAAATTCACACCCATAGTCTAGTCCATTTTTGCGACGAGCGATTTACAGTTCCTCGGGTTTTTTGTATTGCAGAGAGAGAGTTATGAATCAAGTTTTCAAAGGTGATTTATACAAAGCTGCATGTCGGAGATATTTAAGATTTTTTATAAAAGAAGCATTTCCTATTGTAAATCCGGGCGCTGAGTTTCTTGATAATTGGCATATTGATCTCATATCGGAATATTTAGAATCAATTACCAAATGCGAAATTAAGCGCCTTATCATCAACATACCGCCACGTTCTCTAAAATCTATTTGCATTAGTGTATGTTGGCCAGCATGGTTACTTGGAACAGATCCAACTAGACGTATTATCTGCGCGAGCTATTCTCAAAATCTTAGCAATAAGTTATCACTGGATTGCCGACATCTAATGCGTTCTAATTGGTTTAGTAATATTTTTCCCGACACTACTATTGCAGGAGATCAAAATCAAAAAAACAAATTTTTGACTAAACATCGAGGCTTTCGTTTGGCCACATCTGTTGGTGGTACAATCACGGGTGAGGGGGGTAATTTTCTTATATTGGATGATCCTCATAATGCTATTGATGTGAATTCATCAAAAAAGCGAGAAAATGCTATATGTTGGTTTCAACAAAGTTTTTCGTCCAGACTCGATAATAAAAAAACGGGCGTAATTATTATTATAATGCAGAGACTCCACATTGGAGATTTAACGGGATTTTTATTGGAGAAACAACCAACTAACTGGCATCTATTAAATATTCCCGCGATCTCAGCAGATGACATTTATTACGAAATCAATGGGTTTAAATATTTTTTCAAGAAAAATCATTTTTTACATCCAGCAAGGGAAGGGGTGGCAGAGATACATCGTGCTAAAAATGAACTGGGTAGCAGCGCGTTTGCCGCACAATATCTGCAAAATCCTATAGCAGAAGATGGCGGTATGGTTAAGAAATCTTGGTTGAAGTATTATACACATACATTAGCTATTGATGACTATGATCACATTATGCAAAGTTGGGATACGGCAATTAAATCAGGGGATAGAAATAGCTACAGTGTGTGCACAACTTGGGGAAAGTTAAATGATCAATTCTATTTATTGGACGTGTTTAGAGAGAGAGTAGAATATCCAGCATTAAAGAATAGAGTTACAAATGGCGCTTTGCTGTGGCAGCCAGACTTAATCTTAATTGAGGACAAGGCAAGTGGACAATCTTTGCTGCAAGATTTAAAAAGGGAACATCCAGCTTTTTCTTTAGTTGCTGTAAAAACAAAAAGCGACAAAATTACTAGGTTTGCACGAGTAACTCCTCTTTTCGAAAGCGGCCAAGTTATATTGTCTAAAAATGCAAATTGGTTGATTGAGTATGAGCAAGAACTGCTCTCTTTTCCAGGTAGTAAGCATAATGACCAAGTAGACTCAACCAGTCAATACCTGCAGCATATTATTCTGATGCAAGTAATTTCATATCCAAATATACGCAGTTTATAACGAATCCATATAAAGTAAATTTTCTAGTTAAAACGTGACCTTTTATTGACAGACTTCAGCTAAAATTGGACAATTGAGTATTATGAGTTTGTCTTTGGATAGTTTGAAATGAATTTGCGTTGCAAAAATCTATTTTTACTGTTGATGTTTTTTTTCCTCATTAGTGGGGTCACTACTAATTCTAATGCTTGGGGGGTCGATGTTTGTAGTGATGATGGTAGTGATTGCAGTAGTGGTAGTTGTGCCGACAAACACCTTCCTACAGCGGTTACAGATGCTCTTAGTAATACTGATAGTAAAAGTGCTTATGTTTGCGGGACCAATGCCACTATCCCTACTGCTAGCGGCTCTTCTCCCACACCGTATATTATTGGGTGGGCTGAAAACTGTGGAATTCCAGGAGGGGGTGGAAAAAACCCTGACAATAAAGACGGTTATAAAAAAAGTTGTCTAACTACTAATAATTTCTTTCAGCAAGCTCTTTCAACAATTCTTACTCTTGGCATAGGCAAAGCTATGATGAATAACTTTTGTAGCTTTATTCCTGGAGATACTGCCCTTGAAGGAGCTATAATTAAATCTAGCTTTTTGAGTAACTGTGCAAATATTTCAGACACTTCAGAAAAACAGAATTGTATAAAAACTTATATGAACGGGCAAATGCCTAGTGCTGGTACTTTGATTAATAGCAATCTAACAAGCGATCCTTGTCTTGGTATTCCTAATTTGGACAAACCTGTTATAGATAGTGATGATAATTTTGTAACAAAGGATGGCAAACAAGCTTATTGCCCCATTATGCGTTGCAACATTCCAACTGATGACATAAAAGTTAGATATGACGAAAGCAAAACAACTAGAACCATAATTATGGCTGCATTTACAGGTGGAGTAGGGGGGCTTGTCTCATTATTATCTGACTCTTGTTGTAATAATTTGACTCTAAGCGGTGGCAGCGATAGCAGTGCAGGTTGGATGGGTTTTGTGCAGCTTAAAGGTGTTAATGACGGAGACAGGGTATGCACGAAAATGTTTTTTGGTATTCCAGGTTGGACAACCGTTGCTTGTAAATATAAAGTTCCTCCTGAAATCAAAATGTCTAAAACTAGCAACTGTAACAATATAACAGCCATCTCTTGCTCAACTGGTATTTTTAAATCCAAAGCTTTCATGCCTATAACTTCTAAAATGATGCAGTGCGTTACTGAATTGCTTTATGTTGTGTTTAAATCTGGTTGCGATACGGGGGAACTTAATCCTATTGCAAAATTTCAAGTACATATGCGCAATACAATACAGGTTTTATTGGTTTTATACGTTATATTTTTTGGCATTAAAATTGCACTTGGAGGAATACCTAAAAAAACTGAGCTATGGATGTTTATAATTAAAATTGGCTTAATATCTTATTTCGCTATTGGTAACTTTACTTTTGATGATGCGGCCGGAGCCAGTGATGTTAAAAAAAATGGCTTGGAATTTCTTTTTACTGGAGCATTGACTGCAATGAGTAGTTTTGCCAATATGGTTGCGGGCAACGATAGTACTGTTGATTCTAAGAATCACCCCTTATCTTTATGTAAATATAATAAAAACGAGTATGAACCTGCAGGAGACGCGAATAAGCTACTTAGTGGTTTAGACTATTCATTTTTAGCTTTATGGGATTCTCTTGATTGCAGACTAGCGTTTTATATGGGGCTTGCTGCGCCAACGCTAGTTGGAAAAACCATGGCAGAGATACCTTTGGTTGGAGCCTTTACCAGTAGAATAATATCATACCTCTGGGCTGCGTTCTTTTCATTCAATTTTATATTTCTAATCTTTTTATTTATTTTTAGTATATTGCTACTTTCTATAGTGGTGTTTTTGTCGCACGTTTATATCATTGCTATGATTGCAATCAGTATAATGATTTTTATGGGGCCAATATTTATACCTCTATCTCTATTCGAACAAACCAAACACTATTTCGATGGATGGTTGAAGTTATTGATGGGATATACTTTACAACCAGCAGTTATAGTAGCTTTTGTAGTTTTAATGATGGGGGTATTTGATCAAGTAATATACAAAGGTTGCTCTGATGACTTTGTCCAGTCAAACTTGGAAGATTCGACTCCTTATTGGGTTTTTAAAGATGCTCCATCTGAAACGTGCAAGACAAGCTATGGCTATAAAATGGCTAATACAATTCCAGGTAAGGACATGAAATCTATTAATATGATTTTATTTGATGTATATAAGCTTGTTGAATCAGCGTTTTCAGATTTCCCAGAAATGCTAAAAGCTTTGATGTTGTGTGCGTTTTTTTCATTTTTATTTTATTATTTTGCACAGCAACTTGCTAAATTTGCAGCTGATGTTTCCCAGTCTTCGAGTTTAGGAGATCAGGCTATAGGAGCTACTAAAGTATTTGATACTGTAAAAGATGCAGCAGAAGCGGTTATAGACAAGCAAACTGGTGGAGCTTATAGCAAGGCAAAACAGGCTGCAGAGGCTTCTGGAATGACTGGTGGTGGTAGTGGTGGGGTTGGTGTAAGCAGCAAAGCAGGGCGCAAAGGCGATAATCCTAGCGGCACTTACGTATCGAAATCGAAATGATTTTCTATTCGACATTAGAAATATGTACTAATATGTAAAAAAGAGCTGGATTATTTCTTTGTCCTACAATATATTCCTAATAGAAAAAGAGCAAGAAGGGCGATTAGCTCAGTTGGTAGAGCACCTCGTTTACACCGAGATGGTCGGCAGTTCAAATCTGTCATCGCCCACCATCACACACACCATTGCCGCAAGGTATTCATTCCTCAACCAATGATCTTATTTAGACTATTATAAAAGAGCATAGTCTTTTATCACTTGCGGTTGTTTCCATAATATATATTATGGTGTATTTGTGTGTCACACTAAGGTAGGAACATCGCCCTTCCTGAGCTCAACCTCCCATCCCCCCTCGAACAAAGAGCCATTTTAAAGCCCCCTACCGTGTCCCATCTTTGATCCCTGCGTTCCACATTATTGATTTTATGTGATCATTGCACCATATCCTTCGAAAGTTCTTTATATTAAAAAAACAACCCACCTTTCAATAGACACAACAGAATCGAAGAATTAACATAAAATACAGATAGTTTTTATAAATTTTTAAAACACAAAGTCATTATGCAACGTTTAAGAACGCTTATTATTTTAATTATTCTGAGCCTTATTACCTCCTTTTCAGGGATTGTGTATGCAGACCCAGCACAACAACCCCCCACACCACACATAGGAATAGCAGATGAGGGCGAATTATCAGCTCTCGAATTTTTGGGAGAAGAAACAGATCAGACACCAGATGCAGTTCATGATTATGCCAAAAACCACCCATTAAATAACGGAGGAAAAGTACATGTTTTACCGATTATAGATGGCGAACATGAAGGTAAATTCGTAGTACATTTCACCGAAGGATCTTTTATAGTAACTCCCGATGGTGGCGCAAAAAAAATCACAAGCGCTGAACATATTAAAACAATTAAAACTTTTGTTGCCCCTTCTTCTCTGGGCATTAGAAGGCGCTACAATGCAGCTTTGATAAAAATGGCTAAAGAAATAGAAAAAATTGGTGTAGAAAACATCACCGAGGAACAAGCGAGAGAATTTCACAAAAGAAGACGAGAACTTGGAAAACAATTGAAAAATGAAAGTGGTTTTTTGAATGAAATGGGAATTTATGCTAGAAATTTGATTGGGGAGGGGTATAGCGACAAATTAGGTCCTAGTTACGAATCTCTTGTAAAAAAGGGACGCTCTCCTGCAGGTATAGCTGTAGGAAGCGTTACTAGTGGGGGTGGTTTTACTTTTTTAGGATTTACTATTTTTAAATTAGAAGACAACAAAAACGCTCCTGTAATAAAAGGGCTGAAAGAACAGTTGCGCTCTACAACAAAAAACACCGCTAATGCTCCGCCTGCTGCTGCTAGAGATAATAGAAGAACATCTTCACCACCCCCTCCCTCTGCAGCTGCTGGCGATAACAGTTGGTTTAGCGAAAAACAAACAGCTAAAACAGATAATAGTAAGGCTGTAGTTCCGTGGACAGACAACAAAACTCAAAGTACGAGAGCTGACCAACCGCAAAGTACGTGGGCCGACAAACCAACAGTAAAGATGATTGCTCCACCTCCACCTGCAGGAAAAAAAGCAACACTTGAGAATAAATTTAAAAAAGATGGTGCTTCGCAAGGTTGGTTTGATACTTCTTATAAGGGCATTAAAAAATACTACAATGATTGGTTTAAAACATCACCGGGGAGAAACACGAAGAGGGAAATTAGCCTCAATCAATTGGGGGTTTTTGCATAAGTTCTAATATCGTAATTGACTAATATAATATATTCCTCATAAAATGGAATTTTAAATTATATAAATTAGTTCTATGAGCAAAGGTAAAGGACAGGATAAAGATAAAGGACCACCGGATAAAGCAAGACCTCCACTACCACCCCTTATTGTTCCTCCCTGTTCTGCTGCAGCAGCAGAATCAGATGCCCCACCTCCTCCTCCACGTCAACAATGGGCTGCGCGTCCACCTCCTCCTCTTAAGTATCAATGTTTGGTGGCACAAACTGATAAAACTACTGCTACCCCTACTAAGGCTAAAGCAGCAGCAGAAAGACGCTCCTTTCTTGAGCCTCTTGTTGGAGGTGATGGAGATGAAGCAGGAGGCCCTAGTGCTTTTGTTGCTTGTAGTGGTAAAAGAGTCTCCGTTGTTTGTAAGAGACTTGCCGCCGCTATGACAGCCGCCGACGCCCCCCCTCCTCTTGTTGTTGCTCCTCCTTTAAAAACACTTCTCGCCCCTCTTGTAGAAGATTATTTACCAGTAGCAGCCCCTCCAAAAAGAGATGGCAGGAAACAGCCTCCTTTTGAAACTACTGGAGAGGATGATGGCGCAGAAGTCGATACAGATGATGATGATTTACCAGTAGAAGTTCTTGGTGATGAACGCGAGGCTGGTTTTGAGGGTGACGACGAATATAGTCCAGGGACGGCAAGAGCGGAAGGCTGTACTGCTAGAAGATTTCCACAACAAGGTGCATGGGAAGAAGTTAAAAAAGATGACGCAGAAGGCAAAGAAGATGGGGATGACGACGAAAATGACCAACCACCACCATCTCATCAAACGGAAGGACCTTCAGAGGCTTCTGATTTTGAAGAAGAATTCACTCCTCAAAATTCTTCTGTTCCCATTTTATTTACAGATATATCAAATGATGACGATGAACCAACTCCTAAGCGTTTAGATGACGAGTATATGGACTATTCAACTATCCTTGCTACACCTACACCTCTTGAAGATTATGGATCAAATTCAGAAGATGAAGACGAAGAAGAAACTCCCCTTAAACATTCAACTTCAATATTTCCAGATAAAGATAATGTACTAGACGCTGACACCCTCCAAGAATTGGGTATAACACAAGACCCTCAGTTAAAATTCCCCTTCCTATACTAATGGTTTTAAGGTCCTACTTTCGCTGGCCCCTCTCCTGCCCGCCGCTCTGCGCGTCTTAACTCTTTTTCGCGAGCTGCTGTAGTAGTGGTAACAAGCGCTGCCGCTGCCCTTGGATGAGCAGGGCTCCTTCTTGCCGCTGGGGAAGTTGTTCTTCTTGGACTTGTTGCACCACGCCTCGAATGCCTCGAAAAAGCTGCTTGAGCTCTAGGAGGTGAAGGTACTGCTGGATGCGCAGCTTGGAATTTTTGCGATTCTCTTTCCAGTAATTTAGTTGAAGCTATAATACCCCAAAATGGAATTAGAGATAAAGCGGTATAACCCAATCTTTTAATCTTCCCCATCTTACCAAATTCACCTCTTTTTTTGTCTTCTGACGCATCTATTCCCCCCTTAATTCCACCCATTGTCGCACTTACCAAAAGCGCAGAAACCCCTGCTATTGGAACTGCCCCCGCAGCTGCACCCAACAACGCTCCCCCAATAGTTTTGAAAACCTTTTTAGCAGTAGTTTCTTTATATTTTGATAAAGTTTTCCAAGTCATGTAAGCTCCACCGAAACCTCCAGCTAAAACTGAAAGCCCTCCTACAAGATTTATATAGGGCAATACAAACGGCAGTGCAATTGTACCCAACAACGCTCCTCCAGCGACTTTGAAAACTTTTTTAAAAACATTATCATCGATAGATGACCGCCAACCCATTGCCGCTCCAATACAAAACCCAAGCAATGATAACGGAAACAAAGTGAATCCAGCTAAAATCGAAACTCCAGGCATAATACTTGCAGTAAACACCCCTGACATAATCTTCCAACTATACTTTACTTCTACTTGTCCTATTATTTTAGAGTGCCCTTTCCTGATCTCTCTTGCATTACCACCAGGAGGACAATCTAAAAGTTGACCTATGGGTCCCGCTAAAGATAAAGCGCTTGTATCTGCTACAGCTAATCTTACTAAGTTGTCTACTGTAAATGGACCACAATCATCATGGTTTGATTGTTGCCAAACTTCTAAGTCTACAATATCTGCAGTTGGATTCAATCTAGTAATAGTCTGAACAAAATGACTGGCATTAGGCTCATTCTGCACTGAATTACCAGTGGAATCATTATAAATCACCTGAATATTACCGTTGGCTTTGCGCTTAATTACAGCTGCTGCCCAATGATTTCCATGCAGATGCACAGGCATTACTGCGGGTTTACCCGTCCTAAGCACCTCGCGCATAGCTGCATCTAGATTAGCATCTAACAAAGGTTGATTTCCAAATGGTGTCTGAGCAATTAATGTAGCAGTATCTCCTAGTTCTTTTTCAAGCAACTCACATATATCATCTTCGGTATACCAATAACTAGGATCAGCTATCTGCTTTGCTTTTGCCATTTTTCCTTCTTTTATTTCTATTACTCTCTTAATTATCCGAAAAAACAATTAAAAAAGCATAAACTTTTAAAAATTGCTTAAAACAAACAATCTTACAGGTAATTAAAGCTCATAATTTGATGTAATACTTCAAAGGGATCTATGTTGTTATGCCCCTTCCCTTCATATAAAACTAACTGTTTTTTTGTGTTTGCCGCTTTATATAATTGTTGACCATGCGAAACATTAATTATTCCATCTGATTTGCCATGAGCAATTAAAACTGGAGAATTAATTTTATTTATTGCAGCTAAAGAATTAAACTTATCTTTCAGCAATAATGTGATTGGAAAGAGTCTAAAAATCCCTTCGTTTCCTAAATTAACTGCCGAGGTAAATGGCGCTTCTAATACCAGTAATTTAGGTTTATATTCTGTGGCCATTTTCACCGCAACTGCAGTGCCCAAAGATTCTCCATAAAAAATCATCTCGTCTTCAGGTATATTTTGCAACTTTAAGTAGTCTATTGCCGCCCTTCCATCATTATATAACCCTCGCTCTGTTGGCTTGCCTTTGCTTCCGCCATAACCTCTATAATCTACGCCTAACAATCCATAACCAGAATCATTGGTGAAAGCTAGAAGCTTATAAATTCTATGTGATATATTGCCCGCATTGCCATGAAAAAATACTATTGTCGGCTTAGAGTTTTTAGCGTTTTTATACCATCCTATAATTTTATGATTATCTTTTGTTGATAAAGTGATTTCTTTAAAATCTTTCAAATTATAATCAGAAAAATTTGCAATATATTTACTCGGAGCATAGATAAAATGACGTTGAAAGATAAATAATAAAAGACAAATCACGCAGTACATGATAAAGATTGTTGCAAAGAAGCTCTTAGTTAACATATCCATTTTTTCCTAACCATGCGTTGTTAACCCTCCATGTACCGCTGCTAAATAATAATACTCTGTTACTGCGCCACCAAGAAGGGTCTTTATATTTGTTTCGCTTGTATCGAATATAGTCTCTTCTGGCTGCCCTTCAGTCGTTGGTGTATAGCACACCCCTATAAAAACGTCAGCATTATCAGCTCTTTTAGCAAAAATGACACATTCACAGTGGCCATATGCTGGATAAGAAACCACCTCCTGCTGTTTAGACAAATTTTCTGGAAAATCATATGCCCACGAAAAATCGAATGCACTCTCTTTTTGCTGTTCTTCAGTCGTTAATGTATTATAACACATCCCTATAAAAACGTTATCTCTTCTAAGAAGAAAGACACATTTATGGGGGCCATGTGCTGAATAAGAAACCACCTCTTCCTGTACAGGCAAACTTTCTGGAAAATCATGGAGCTCTTGTATATTGGGCTCAGCTTGTTCTGTAGATTTTTTTGAACTACTAGCATGGTCGACAATATAATCAACTAAATCAGTGCATACTTTTCTATAAGGAGCACCAGCATAATATCCTATAGGATTACCTAATACGCTTGAGTCACTAGCTGCAAGCTCGAGAAACTGAGAAAATGTTTTGATATTTACCTTAATTAAATCTGGTATCCACGAAAATTGTATAGCTGGAATAGACTCATTATAATAACTAGCCTTCATTGATTCTTCTATTTTAACTGAAACTTCTCCTAAAAAATTACAAAATATCTTTGCTTCAGCACTATTTGGCGCAAATTTTCTACAAGCTAAAATAGTAGATTCTTTTGTTAGAGTTTTTAGCATATTTGGAGGCTCTACTATTTTAGTAAAGTTAGTACCATATGATTGGTCTATATATTTTGCAAAGCGATAATCAATGTATTGATGTAGATTTTTTGCTTGAAGCACCCAATATAATGTAGGGCTACGATCTCCAGGAAATGCTCCAGGTGCCACTGCAATTACTGGTGAAGCTGATGAAAATGATATCGGTGAAACCATTACACTTAACAACCCCCCTAAAGCTCCTAACACCCCACAATGAAATATACTTGTAGGCGCATACACTTTAGCAACCTGGTACGCTGCAACGATTTCATAAGCTGGTAAAAAATATTCTTTGTACAAACAAGCGGTACTACTATTAGCAAAATAAGGAGAATCATCTAAAATACATTGATAATGCATAGCTAATTTCAGATAATGCACACCTACATATATAGGTGCAGAAATTTTAGGATTTTTTAGGACTTCATTACTGCCAGCGTATAAAAGTACACTATTTATTGCTAAAGCATTTGTCCAGGGCATTACCGTTTTCGTGACACTATATATTGTTGGGCTATAACAAGTGCTAGCGTCATCACCATTTATATAATGTATCCCCTCTACAATAAGCGCCGATGAAAAGATATATTTAGGCTGCGCTAGTAATTTTAATACAGAAGCGGCTTGTGGCACAATGGCTGGACCTGCGAGCGAGGAAACACTAAATAAAGCCACACTACCTATCAATGGAGTTGCAACATTAGTAAAATTTTCAAATTTGCAAAAATAAGAGTCATACTCAGGGCTATTTTCTTCACTACATTTACCTTCATTTGTATAATGAATTATTTTGTTTGCGGAGTATATCATAGAGTAAAATGGTAACCACAACTTGTAATATATCATAACACCTAAAGTTTTTGCGATAACGGTTCTAAATATTGTAGTGGGGGCAATGAGGTTCATTTTAGCCCTTGCTTAATTTGTTTTAAAAACAACTACGAAATAGTATGTTTCCAATTGTTTTAATACTATCCTGCAATTTCCTCGTTCCATAAAGTTAAAGCATTGTTAGTTACTTCATACTTCTTTAATTTGTTTAAAAAGCTCATTCCAAGCAGTGAGACATCCAAGTTACCTTGGCTTATATAGGCATCAACATTTCTAACTGTTATACTCCCACCCACTTTAATTTCTTCTATTTTGAAGGGAGCAGCAAAGGCCACGCCATTAGCAGTGCTGATTTTAATATCATAGTTGAGTTGGCTTAAATCCACCCCCATCCTTTTTGCGTCAGCTTGAGTTAGGGTTACTTTTGACGCCCCCGTATCAAGTAAGAACCTTACGGAATAATTATTAATTTTTGTATCTATCATAAAGTGCCCGTTCTGACTGGCATAGAAAGTTACAGAACCGTCTTTGTTTTTTAAACCCATTGATGGAATAAGGTTACCAAATATTTTATTGGTAAAGTCTTTTAATTCGTATTGATAGCTGTATCCAATTAAAATTACTAAAGCTATAGCGAGCCATATACTGGCGTTTTTTAGAACTAACTTGAAATTCTCTCTTTTTTTAAAAGCCCAAAATAATAAAAGAGCTAAAATAGCTCCTAATTCTATAATGTAAATGTAATTTTCCCGATCTGCTAAAATATATGGAAACTGACTATGCAGCATATACAGCAGGCTTATAATTAAAACTACTACTAACCCAATATTAACCATAAGGTAATTATACTCCAGGTTCCGTTGGTAAGCAATTTCTTTAATAGCATATTCTATAAAGCAGTCAATAAATAAAATTTATTTTCACCTCTTCAAATAAAGCAAAGCAGAAGAAATTTCTTCTGCTTCACTTGATTTCATATAGACTATTAGTAGGTTTAGTCTTGAACCTCGGTAGTTTCACCAATAGTTAGTGTTTCTGATTTTTGTGGCTCATTTGCATCACCATCATCACCATATATATAATCCGAAACAGATTCTGTAATATCCTCAAAGAAATCCCCGACTTTTTCAGCAAAATCTTTGGCATCTTTGAAAGCCTCTTCAGCATCTCCGACTACTTCTTCAATAGTAAGAATGAATTTACCAGTTTTTAAAGACTCTAAATCTCTTATTATACTGCTAAAATCGCTAATACTAAAATCGCTAATGTCAAAATCGCTAAAAGCTCCAATGGCTTCTTTAACTGGCTCTTTTGTAGAAACAAATAAATCTTCTACAGAAGTAGCAAGTTCTCCTAAAGAACCAAGAAGCTCTCCTGCTTCGTTGAATACAGGAGTCATTATAGATCTGTCTTGTACTTCAACTTTTTCAATCTTAAGTTGCTTTATTATTTTTGTATGTTCCATGATAACCTCATTGTTTGTTAAGTAATACTTAATGATAGTTAAAAAGCGTTAAGATTTGGTTAATGGGGCTGGGTTGATTTAGTATTGCTTTAAGAAGTGATTATTTTTTGGGGGTATATGGGGGGGTTCTCCTACACATCGAATTTTGTTGAGTTGTAGGAATTTTTGTTAGATATATGATTTTAGGTAAAAAATAATATAGCACATATCATTTTATTAAGGCGTATGAATTTAAAGATAAAACCTAAAATTCACAACATCCAAATAAAACAACATATGCTATATCATGTCATTTTTAAACAAATATATATTGTCTTACACTAATTTAAGATCTACTGCAGATTTTTTATTATTGTTAGTTTCAACTGTATATTGAATTTTTTGACCTTCTTGTAAGTTTATTCCAGCTTTTTGTTCTTCAGAAATATGAACAAACACGTCCTGTGACTGATCGTCCGGAGCGATGAATCCATATCCTTTGCTAGAATTAAACCATTTGACTGTACCTTGTGACATAGTTTTTATAGTTCTTGAGTTAAAAAAAAGAGTATAGCAGGAATTTAATTTTTGTAAATCCCTTTTTATAAAAAAAGTGGCATATTTTCTATGATTCTACTTCTCTTAGCGTTAGTCAAACTTCTTCCCTCTCCAAAGTGGTATTTTTTCAAAGGGATTCTGCGCACAAGCACATGACATTGTTTATCGTCAGCACAAGTATTTGCAGATGTTGTGTGAAATATGCCCCCTTTTCCCGTATAACACTTTTTGTAAACGGAAACGGATTCTATGATAAGAAATAATAAATTACAACAACTAATTAGAGCTTGCGAGTTTTTGGGCTTCGTCTTCTGAGATAAGGGCGTCGATTAATTCATCAAGCTTGCCTTGTTCGACTATTTCCTCGATTTTGTATAAAGTTAGATTAATACGATGGTCTGTAACACGACTTTGTGGAAAATTATAAGTACGTATACGCTCAGACCTATCACCACTGCCAATCTGGCTTCTTCTATCTGCTGAGCGTTCAGCTTCTTTTTGCATTCTTTCGTGGTCATAAAGTCTGGAACGCAGCACTTTTAATGCTTGAGCTTTGTTTTTATGCTGAGATTTTCCATCTTGACACTGGACAACTACATTTGTGGGTAAATGGGTAACCCTCACCGCGCTGTCAGTGGTATTAACATGCTGCCCCCCTGCCCCACTAGCTCGGAATACGTCAATTCTTAGATCTTTTTCTTCTATCTCTATATCTACCTCTTCTGCCTCAGGTAAGATTGCAACTGTAGCAGCTGATGTGTGAACCCTACCGCTGGACTCAGTTTCTGGTACTCGCTGCACTCTATGAACCCCAGATTCAAATTTAAGCTTAGAGAAAACATTGTGTCCCGAAATAAGTGCTGAAACTTCTTTATACCCGCCGATACCTGTTTCGGAAAGGGAAAGCACTTCAAATTTCCAACCTTTATCTGCTGCATATCTTTGATACATAGCAAATAATTTTGCACCAAAAAGAGCTGCCTCTTCTCCGCCAGTCCCGGCTCTTATTTCAAGTATTGCATTTTTTGTATCAGCTTCATCTTTTGGTATTAAGGCAAGCTTCAGCTTTTTTTCAAACTCTGGTAATTGCTCTTTTAATACAAAAAGCTCCTCTTCTGCCATTGTTTTCATTTCTTTATCAGCGCTGGGGTCTTCTAGAATAAGCTGCGTCTCCTTTAATTCTTCTTTGTTTTTTTTATATTCTTTTATTATGTCGACAATTTCTTCTAGCTCTGAGTATTCCTTTGATAGCTCTATATATTTATCAGTACCCATATCGTGGGCATTTGCCATTTGAGCTTGTAGGTCTTGGTATTTATCTAAGATTTTATCTAGCTTATTATCAAAACTCATAGCGTGACACAGTATCTATAAGTTGCTCGAATGTGAGTAAGGACTCTTGGTATTTATCTAGATCTTTTACGGTAAATTTATTTTGCTTAGCTTCTTCTTCTCCTATAAATACGATGAATTTTGCATTATTTGCGAGAGATTTTTTCATAACCTTTGCTACGTTAGTTGTTTTCTCTATAACAACTGCTATATTTTTGCTTCTAATTTTTTGTGCAAGTTTTAACCCAAGAGAATTAAATTTTTGATCTAATAAAACAATACTCACTCCTCTTTTTGTTTTGATTTCTTCTTTAAATAGCTCCATCAATCGTTCAATTCCGGCAGCAAAACCTATTGCCGGGATATCGCGTCCTCCAATTTGCTTGACAAGATTATCATATCTACCACCTGCCAGCACTGTACCTTGCGCTCCAAGCTCTGAGGTAGTGAACTCAAATACGGTATTAGTGTAATAATCTAATCCCCTTACTAATTTTGGATTTACTTTATACTTCACACCTAGATCGTCTAAATTTTTTAATAACTCTTTGAAAAATTTATCAGATTCAGGTGTTAAAAAGTTCTGAATAGACGGGGCTTTAGCTATAATTTTTTTATCTTTTTCATCCTTTGAATCAAGAATTCTTAGTGGATTTTTAGTAAGTCTGATTTTGCTATCTGCGGATAAATCATTTTTATATTGCTTAAAATAACTTACCAACTCATTAGTATAACTTTGTCTGCTTGCGCTATCCCCTAATGTATTTATCTCTAGTGTTATATTGTCTAATTTAAGCTGTTTTAATATGTTATCTGCCAGCGCTATAGTCTCTGCATCAGCGATAGGATCGCAATCGCCAATATTCTCAAAATTTATCTGATAAAACTGACGGTATCGTCCTCTTTGAGGCCTTTCATAACGAAATAGCGCTCCAGCGGTGAATAATTTCAGAGGCATATCATTTTGCAAGCTATTCGAAATAACGCTTCTAACTATTCCTGCTGTGAATTCTGGTCTTAATGTAAGACTACGCCCCTTTCTATCTTCAAAGGTATACATTTCTTTATTAACGATCTCAGAAGCATCACCTAAAGAACGAGAAAATACTTCAGTATATTCAAGCGCAGGGATATCAAATTCCTTGTAACCGTAATTTCTAGCTACTTGCCTTGCAACCTCTATAATGTGCAGGAAAATCGTATAATCTTCGGGTAAAATATCCTTTGTCCCCTTAACTGGCTGTAGTTTCATATGCAAATTATCTTTAAGTGGTCTAATGATTTTTTATATATACTTTGGTAGCTCTCTTTCTACTATAAGTAAAGTATACAATTACGCTCAAAATAATGAAAGCAATAAATATAAGACCTACTGTTTGTAACAAAGTGGCAATTAAATAACTACAAGAAGCAAGTGAAATAGTAGCTACCACATAAATCATAGGACATCTAAAAGGCCGCTTCATAGTAGGTTTTGATTTTCGTAATTTTAATCCCGATATTATAACAGAAACCACTACGCTTAATGAGCATATTCCTACCAAATCTGCCATAATTTTTATAGGAAGAAAGCCTGAACAAACCGCAATTAATCCACCAATTATTATTGTTGCAACGTGAGGGGTCGAAAATTTACTATGTATTTTACTAAAGAATTCTGGCAACAATCCATCTCTTGACATTGTCATTGCAACCCTGGACGCAGCATATAATTGAAATAATATAACTGTTGTCATGCCCGCGATACCACCCGCTGCAACAATAGCACCACCAACATTACTACCGTTTACTTTTAAAGCATAAGCCAAAGGTTCTGCGTTATTTAAATTTGTGTAATGAGTTATTCCTGTTAGCATTCCAGCAACCGCAACATATAGCAACATGCTTACCACGATAGATCCTATTAATCCTATAGTTACGTCTCTTTCTGGATTTTTGCTTTCTTCAGTTGCATTAGCAATGGCATCAAACCCTGTATAAGCTATAAATAACGAACCAGCTGCCAAAGTCACACCAGAAACACCAAAAGGCATAAAATTAGACCAGTTCTCTATATTGAAGTGAGGAACGGCTACTCCTAGGAAAATAAAAATTGCGGCAATTTTAACAAATACCAATATCGTATTTAAAGTAATACTTTCTTTTATGCCTTTAATTAATATAAGGGTTATCAGTAAAACTATAAAGATTGCTGGTAAATCAACAACACCACCATCAAATGGATTATGGGTTAAAGCATAGGGTACGTTTATGTTTAGTTGTTTTAATACCCCCATTACATATCCTGACCACCCAGCGGCAACAGCAGTACAACCAGCAAAAAATTGTCCTATAGCTAAGATTCCAACAATCCAAGCTGCAAGTTCTCCTATGGCAACATAAGCATATGTATAGGACCCCCCTGACGAAGGTAAGGCTGAAGCTACCTCGGTGTAAACAAGCGCCACAAAAACACATGTGAGCCCTGCTATGGCGAAGGAAATGGTAACAGCAGGTCCTGCTGTTTGCGCAGCATGAATACCAGTTAACACAAAAATACCAGTGCCAATCACTGTTCCTAAACCAATTGCAAATAAATCAAATGCTCCTAGGGTTTTTTTTAACTTTGAGTGGCCACTAACATTGTGTTCAAACGTAATAGTTTTTTTTCTGAATAGCTTATTGCTCATTATTCTATTTTATACCTTATTTATACTTATTTAATTTCAGAAGTAATCCACCCACCCCCTAGTAACCGGCTACCCTCATAAAAGACACAGGCTTGTCCAGGGGTTATAGATTTTTGATATTCCGAAAGTCTTATTTTGTATACACCATTCTTAGAGATTTTGCAAATTTTTGCTTTGCAACCCTTATGAGTTGATCGAAGTTTAACTTCTGCTTCTAAACCAACCCTTACTAAATCCTCATCTATTAACCAATTCGTATCTTTAATATAAAACTCTGTTCTTCTAAGATCTTTTTCATACCCTATTACTACAGAATTATCTTTTGGATTAATTTTAATTACATAATAAGGTTCTTTAGCTGCGATGCCTAATCCCTTGCGTTGTCCAACAGTATAATTAATTATACCGTCATGCTTGCCGATTAAATTTCCTTTAACATCTAAAATATTTCCTGGATCAAGTGCACCAGGTCTAAACTTCTCAATTATTTTTTTATAATCACCACCGGAAACAAAGCATATATCTTGACTATCCGGCTTATTTGCAATTTCTAAATTATATTTTTGAGCCAATTCTCTCGTATATTCTTTGCTAAAATTTCCCAGAGGAAATTCTAAAAACCCCAATTGCTCTGGTGTGGTTGTGAATAAAAAATAGCTCTGATCTTTTTTATCGTCTACCGCTTTATGTAATTCATTTTTTGCAGCATTTTGTATTTTTCTTACATAATGACCAGTCGCAACAGTATCTGCTTTTAGCTTTTTCGCCATTTTAAATAACTCTGCAAATTTTATATCTTGATTACAGTGAATACACGGAATAGGAGTTTCTCCCCGCAGATAAGTATCGGCAAAGTCATCGATGACGGATTTTTTAAATTTTCTCTCGCAATTAAGTACATGATGCGGTATATCAAGTTTTTTTGCAACATTCTTAGCGTCGTCAATTCCAGTACAACACACACCCTTTTCCATTGTGTTCGACTCATAAAGCTGCAAAGTAACACCAATTACCTCATGGCCTTGATGCTTTAGCATTGCCGCAACCGTTGAGCTATCTACTCCACCAGACATGGCTACAATAAATTTTCTTTTTGGATTGGTCATAATAATTTTAAAAGCCCTGTTAATAATCAAAATATAAAGGAAACTAAGAATCTTGCAAATATAAATCTAAAAATACAAGTATTTCTGAAAAAAGAAAGCAAGAAGCCCCGCTAAACTAACGCTTTAAGATTGCATCGAAAATGCTAATAAATTCCTGGGCCTTGATGTCCTGGCGAGCATCTGCATCCAAACCAATGACAGCATTTAGTTTCTAGCTCGTTATTTTTTACTATATACATATCGACCCTTCTGCTAGCCGAGTTATTTTCTATAGTATTGGTAGATATTAAAGGATCGTATTCGCCATAACCAGCTATCTCTATTATTATATTACTTTGTTCTATAAGACCGCTATCAACCAAAGCTTTTTTTACTGCTTTTATTCTTTTTATGGATAATTTATTGTTGTATTTTTCTTCCCCCACTCTATCTGTGTATCCGCGCAACAATACTTTTACACCTAAAACCTTAGATAGTTCAAAGATCATTTTATTTACTCGCTCTACTCCCTCGCCTTTTATTTCGTCGCTATCAAAATCGAAGTAAACTGAGTTTCTACTCTTTGCATAATTGCTAAATTCTTGTTCTAGGCTGATTTGCCTGTTAAGCGCAGGACAATTAGCTACCCGCTTATCGTCTAGAATATTGACAAAAGATCTTGTTTCTCTTTTTTTATAACTTTCTGACTTGTTTTGTGTATAGTAGGAACAGGATATACAACTAATTAGTACAAGAATGAATGTTAAAACTATGCGAGTCATTTTATAAAATCTAACTTTAACTTTAATTTTATTAGTAAAGCAAATATTTATCAACCTAAACAAATAAAATAGATGCCTGATCTTTCGTTAGAATCCAAATATAGTAATTATGTTATAGCTGGAGTTGATGAAGTGGGTCGTGGTTCTTGGGCTGGACCTGTGGTTGCTGGCGCAGTGATTTTTAATCAAACTAATATGATTGAAAGTATAAATGATTCTAAAAAGCTTACAGCTCAAAAACGTAAAAAATTAAGTATTTTAATTTGGGAATTACACATCTGTGCTATTGGAATGGCAAGCGTAGAAGAGATTAATGAACTGGGTATAAACCCAGCAACTTTTTTAGCAATCGAAAGAGCTTTAGAAAGCCTGCCCAATAGAGCGAGCTTGGCATTAGTTGATGGTAATTATAAGAAAAAATTTAAAATTTCTAGTATAGATGTTACCAAAGGAGACAGCAAAAGCCTATCTATTGCTGCCGCTTCTATCGTTGCTAAAGTATACAGAGATAACTTAATGCAAGAACTTGCAAAAGAATTTCCCGCATATGGCTGGGAACGTAATGCAGGGTATGGTACAAAAATTCATATTGAAAGCTTGCATAAATACGGCCCCTGCCCTCATCACCGTATTCACTATAAACCTGTAGCTAATGCTATAATTAGCAATTCTTAGATATTATTATACTTTGCCATACGCACAAAATCTTCTACCGTTAGGTTTTCAGGTCTTAAGCATTCGTCTAAATCAAGACTACATAACATATCTCCAACGTTATTAGTAACCTTCTTTAAAGTAGTGCGGATCATTTTACGACGTTGATTGAATAGCGTTTTACATATAAATTGTAATTTATCATATAACTTTAAGCGTTCCTCTGCATCAGACTTTGGTTTAATAGCAATTATTGAAGACTCAATTTTAGGTGCTGGAAAAAAAGCTGTGGGAGGGACGTGAAAAGCTACTCTAACGTCACACAAATATTGAGCTAAGACTGAAATAATGCCGTATGTTTTGCTATTAGGCTTAGCTATGATTCTTTCTGCCACCTCTTTTTGAAACATCAGCACTATGCTATCGAAAAGATATATTTTTTTTAACCATTTTAAAAGAAGCACCGCAGAAATATTGTAAGGTAAATTTGAAATTAAGAGTATTTTTTTATCTTGAGCGAAACGATGTTCGTCAAGCTTAAGTGCATCCTCTGCCACTACCTCTAGTTTTTTTGAATAGACTTCTTTTAAGTCACCAAGATAAGCAAGGCATTTTCTATCATATTCTACAGCATACACAGTTTCAGCACTGCTTTTAAGTAAACAGCGTGTCAAAGAGCCCATTCCCGATCCTATCTCAACCACAACCCTACCTGTGAGATCTCCAGCTTCTTTTATTATCTTGCTAGCAATATTGGAATCAATTAAGAAATTCTGCCCTAATCTTTTAGAGGGATGTATATTATAATTTTTAATTAAAGTAAAAATATTATCTGATAGTCCACCTGAGTTATCGTCACTGGGAATCATAAATCTCTATAAATTTTTTCTTTTTAAGATTTTGCATATAATATTCAGCCTGGGAATTTAGCTTTTTCATCTTTATACCGTGTTTAATAGAATCAGATTCGCTATCAGAAATATGATATTTTTTTCCACACATCACTAAAAAACTAATTTTATTATTATAGTTAAATAAATAAGATTTGCTTCCTTCTTGGGTATATATAATTGCTTTCTTAACGCTCTTATCATCAATATCTTGGAGAGTTGCGTTAACGGTAGTTTGTTTAAAATCTTTTGGTATATTAGCCTTCATATTTTGAAAAGCTTCACAGCTTTTACTTTTATCCCATAATTTTTTAATTGAATCCTGAGCATTATTACCGTCTGCGCTTACAATATGCGCATTTACATCAACTTTATTAGCATGATAACTATCAAGAAATTCAAATAATTCAGCTTCTGTAACCTCAATTCTAGGAGCTATATATTCCACAAGAAGCTTTTCCCATATTAAAGAATTTCTAACTTGCTCGAAGATACTTTCGTGCTCCACACCTTTTAATACTATTTGTTGCAAAAACGCTCCTTTAGGCAAATTTCGACTTTGTTCCAACCTTTCAATAGCTTGTTTTACTTCCTCATGGGTAATGTTAATACCCCACTTTTTTGCCTCTTGAGTAAAGATTTTTTCATTCACTAAAGCAAATAAAGCTTCTGATTTGATTTGGCTGATATCATGGTTCTGTATATCTATATCGCTTAGAGCAATTAGCACTTCGGCTCTTTTCTCTAACTCCCCTGAAGTAATGATGTCATCATCGACTACAGCAATGATTTTACTGTCAGCACTACAAAGTAATGCAAACATCATATTCAGCAAAACAACCGTAACTAATTTATGCATATTAAGTTATTAATTAATGTTTTTTAGGTGTATTTCCCAGTCCAGAGTTATGCCTCGCGTAGGGTATATGTTTCTTCTAGGGTCAACAGTATCTTTTCTCATAGCAGATATTTTGAAATTGCTACATTCCCCTACATATCCTACATTTGCTTTAGTGTGTACATTAAAGCTATCATTTATAGTAAAATTCCTAATTACTTCTCCTCCTATGTACCATTTTTTAAAAATATACAACTTTCCTGAAAAATTCAATGATTTTTTTACATCAGTTTCCTCAGCTAAAAGATTATAATTAGCAAATTTAACACCAACTTCCACATTAGTAATGGTATCGTATCCTGTGTTAACATTAACCGTAGTGCCTAGCTCACCTCTACGCAGAGTACAATTTTCAGAATCCAACCGCGTTTTGTAATATACCTCTAAAAATTTAAAAGGCCTTGTGGAAATACGTCCTACATAATCTGAAAAATGCTTATTTTTTAACCCGCTATTTATAGGATATATATCGTTTTTTCTAACCATATAACTTTGCCCAAATAACAAATTATATTCTCCCATATTGTCAGTTATAAGAGTAGTTGCTAAACCGTAATTTGCTCTAATGCCATGCTCAACATAGTCAAATCCACTATATCTATTGTTGCTAAATAAGTTGCTGTCTTCAATTTCAATCGCCTGGCTATCTTCATTTACACTAATTTCTCGATTACTGGAGGAGTTGGGACTAAATATAACATTTATCATAGGCTCTAATAGTAAACTATACTTTTCTTCTATTTTCATTAATGGATATTTCCAGGTTAGTTCTAATTCTGGAAATATACGATACACTGTTTTTTTAGAATCTAGGATTCCCTCAGTTGCTGCCTTATTTTCAAAATTATATATATCACTTCTAAAATTTCTTAATACCCCTATTTCATTATTTTCCCAAAAATAGGTTTTATGCCAGCCTAATATAAAAGATCCTCTTCGTACGTCTGTACCCTTTTTTCTAAATAGATGTAGTGCATTAAAATCTACTAAATATTTATTGCTATTATCATCAAATGTTTCTTTATGATATTGCACAATTGGTAGAACAACCGGAATTTCATCAGCATCTCTATTCCCTTCCCTCAATCCTTGAAAATAATATGATTTTAAATAACCATAGTCTCTATTATTCACATAATTTAAATTAGCATTAGATGTTAAATAATTTTCACTTCTGTCCCAATAATTAGGTAAATATGATTTATCTGATACTCCTTCCAGTTGTCCCTCAAGCCACCAATACTTATTGAGATCATATTTAGCATTACCCTTAACATAATATCTGTTAGCTGGACCTCCCCATAATTTTTTGGGATGTATATATTGAGCGTTAAAATTAAAATGTCCATTTCTCATTAAGTGCCTGTATTCAGCTCTATGTAAAATACCCTGCTTTGTGGTAACAATAGGTGAGTAAACTAAATCTTGAGTATCGTTGATACGATAGTAATATGGAATAGCTATTCCATAGCCATATACATCTCTGTATTTATGATTAGACGGGATTAAAAAACCACTACGTGGTTCGGCATCTGGTGCAGCGGTTCTCAAATACGGGAAATAAGCTACTGGAACACCGTATATTTCAAAAAAGTTATGCCAGTATGATACATCTTTCTTTTTTTCATAATTAATTTTTTTAGAATGTATTTGCCATTGAGGATTTTTTTCCTTACATACCGGGCAAGGAGTATACACAACATCAGTAAAGGTAGTTTTTCCTGGATAATAGTGATGAGCGTATTTGGCGATAAATTTTTCATCCTTGTTTAATCTAGCGCTTAAGCTATGTGCTACAGCTTCTTTTAGGTTATTATCAATCTCTAATATATCAGCATACACCTCCTCTCCAGTAGGAGTAATCAAAGACACATTTCCATGTGCAAATGCTTTTTCAGCAGCTTTATCATATATCACCTTATCTGCTTTTAAGATGTAATCATCTTTAAATATTTCTACTTTACCTTTTAGAATAACCTTATCTACATTGCTATCATACTCTGTAGTTTCTGCACTAACAGTGTACGAACTATCAATTTTATTAGCAGCTACTAAAAAGTAACATGCTAAAATCACCACAATTATGTAAAATTTTCTAATCACGTCTCCATAATTTTGATCAATACTAGTAAAATTATGTGTTAAGAGTCATTTAGTCAAATAAATACTTTTAATTTTAAATATTTTTAATAGAATGTCTATATCCATACGGGTAAATAAATGCGTCCTTAGCTCAGCTGGATAGAGCAACAGATTTCTAATCTGTAGGTCAGGGGTTCGAATCCCTTAGGACGCGCCAAACTTTGTTTGGCTAAAAAACCAGTAAATCATTAAAAATGATGGCTAAGGCAATTAGCTACATCACGTAAAAAAACAAAAAATTCTTTACATAGGCTAATAAGCTGTCTATGGTGTTGTCCTTGTAACGTAAAAGTTAACAGGGGGCAAATAAAATATGAATCTTCATACAATAGACATCTCAATAGTAGTAGGTTATCTGGTTTTGTGTTTGGTAATTGGTCTGTTTAAATTCGGCAAAATAAAGAACATACGCGATTATACGCTTGGTAATAAGTCATTTTCTACAGCAGTGTTAATCGCAACAACTTTTGCTACAGCAATCGATGCTCGGCAAATAATTGGTAATGTAGGAAAGGCATATGAATTGGGGTTAGTATTTATACTTCCCCTTTTTTTTGTTCCTGTTTGTTGGTTTATAATAGCCAAAATTTTTGCACCAAATCTTAGATTATTCCATGAGCATAATTTTATGTCTTTGAGTGATATAATGGAGCATTGGTATGGAAAAACAGGAAGGTGGGTAACTAATATTTCATCTATAGCAATCACAATGGGTATTACAGCAGCTAGTACGCTAGCCATAGGATATCTTTTGCATTATTTTACAAATATCCCAGAAACTATGGGAATGATTATTGGGTTGGGTATAGTTACTTGTTATTCGGCATTTGGCGGAATACTCTCTGTTGCTTTTACAGATGTTTTTCAGTTTTTAATATTTTTTATAGCGTTGCCGCTAGCCTGTGCCATTGGTTACCATAGAGTGGGCGGATTTGAAGAGATAATAGCCTTTTTACCTGAAACACATATTAAAATAACTGCAAATAATATTTTTTTATTTTTAAGCTTTATATTTTATGCATTAACTCCACACACTGATATTCCCTTTATTCAAAGGGCTTTAATGACAAAAGATAAAAAACAATTTATTAGTACTTTTACCAAGGTAGGTGTTTTGATGATACCTATTTTATTGATTGTGTGCTTAATAGCTTTGATTACATATAAAACTAATTCCAACATTGAGCCCGCTGTTGCTCTATATTATTTTATAGATCACTACTTGCCTTCAGGAATAAAAGGGCTACTGATAGCAGGACTACTTGCTATAGTTATGTCAACACAAGATTCTTATTTAAATACCACAAGTGCACTGATATCTCGTGATATTGGTAAGCAAATTTGGCCATCGCTTACTGATAAACAAGAGCTATTAATTGCCCGTATTTCATGTGTTTGTATAGCTATAGTTTCTATCTCATTAATTTTTTTGCAAAAAGGAATGATGGAAATTGCATGGTTCTTTGCTAATGTTTGGTTACCATTAATAACATTTCCTTTGTTAGGGGGATTGCTCGGAGCTCGGATTAGTAATAAATCATTTGTAACCTTAGTGTTGTCATCGCTCTCAGCTGTAATTTTTACCCGTTTTATCACTGGTGCATTTGATACTAGAAGTCTTAGCGTTGGAGTAATAACTTCGGTAATTGTCTTATATTTTGCAAATAGGAGATACAAAAAACAGCATCCTGAATTAGTAACCGTTGCTCCACCAAAAGAACCTTTATTAACCAGACTAAAAAACAATGCTCTCTCTAATAATCTTCAATTAGGTTCAATATATATTTTCTGCATAGTTATGCTACTTAGTTATGCAGTGTTGGCATTTATCTTTCCTCAATTATGGTTTATGAAAGACACTATCTTTTATTTACAAAGCACAGCTGCAATTCTGTGTTTATTAATGCTACTTAATGAGCTGTGGGTTGATAAAACCAAGAGATCTAAATATATAATTTCTGCTTGGCATTTTATGCTGTGTTTTTGCCTGCCGTTTTTATCAAGCTACCTGATGTTTGTATATGGAAACAAGGCCTTGCTGATAGCTAATTGTGTGCTCTCTGTGATATTGCTTCGTGTACTTAGTAATACCGTCATGTCTATAATTCTTGCATTTGTAGGTATAGGACTAGGGTATGTGCTTTTTTCTATAGATAACGTTGTTCCAATTCTGAATTACAATATGGTTGCGGTATATTCCATGAGTTCTATGACTATTGTTATGGCAATATTTTTACATAACAAAAAATATATTGAGAAGCAAGTTATAGTACAATTAGAACAAACAGTTGTCGAACGTACGCATGATCTACAAGAGAGTAAAAATGAACTACAGGAGAGTAAAAATAACCTACAAGAGAGTAAAAACGAGCTACAAAAAGCATTAAGTATTAAGAGGGAATTTTTGCGCAATATAAGCCATGAAGTGCGCGCTCCAATTACCGGAATAGTAGGTACAGCAGATGTACTAGCAGATCGTTGGCAGATTTATTCTGACGAGCAACGTCATGAAGGTATGAAGAGTGTGAATAAAGCGGGGAAACGCTTGTTGAAGTTTATGACTAATATTTTAGATTTATCAAAATTTGAACTAGGCAAGATGAGTATAAGCATGTCAGAAGAGAATCTTGAAGAAGTAGTAAAAGAGATGATTCAAGAACAGACTCTGCTTTGTATTAAAGATAAAGATATAACATTGGAAACGCATATACAGCCAGGGATAGATAGCACCATCGTTATGGATGAAATGCGAATTAGCCAAGTACTACGTAATATACTAGATAACGCGATCAGGTGTACTAAATCTGGTACGATCAAAACTTATTTGCAAGAAGAAGGTGATTATTTAAAAATTACAGTCACAGATGAAGGGATTGGTATACCAGAGGATGAGTTAGAAACAATTTTTGATTATTTTGTGGAAAGTACTAGAACAAAAACCGGAGCAGGAGGAACAGGTTTAGGTTTAAGTCTTTGCAGAGAAATTCTTGACGCTCATAAAGGAAAAATATGGGGTGAAAACAATCAAGACAAAGGGGCATCATTTTACTTCTTGTTGCCAAAACCTGGTGTTGCTGAGGAGAGAAAATATAAAAAGAGCAAGTAGGAATAATTCCTACTTGCATATAAAGATATAAATCAGAAAATCTTATGAAGGGTTCTATAACTCTTCAAAGCTACCGCCCTCACCTGTAACAACGGTATCTAAGACCTCTTTCTGGTCACTACTGTACCAATTAGCATTCTCAGCATCAGTAGCTACTGGCTCTTCTTCCTTCTTGCTTAAATACGATTTTACAGCAGAGATAGAATTGTAACCAGCATACGCGGTTATAACAACGCCGTATGCAAATCCAACATATGGTATACCAGCGTACCCCAACATATATGGCATTGCCATAAACGCCACAGACGCTAATCCTTGTTCTACTGCTTTACCATAGTTTTCTTGCAAATATGCTTCCGAATATACATTATACCCAGCGGTCATTAGGTTGGCTGCAACAGATAATTTACTAAATCCGCCGCCACACATAGCGTATAGTTGCACAGCATTAACTGCTTCTTTTTGAGCATTATCTAGCGTAGGTTCATCATATAACCTTAAACCACCTACTACTGTATCTACCCCTTTAAAGGCTATAGCAGCTTTGTGTACTAAAGGCAGCCATTCTTGAAGCCTTTGATCCAAGCTTTTTTCGTTAGATTGAGTAGCCGAACCAATTAACTCTTGTTCAACTAACCTTTGCTGATAAGATGTCGCTTCTTCAGATGGAATTCTTTCCCCACCTGAAAGTGATATTAGGCTTTCTATTGTTTCTGCTCCGCAGTTTAGACATCCTTCTTGTTGCTCTACTAAAAATTCATTTATTGTGACATCTTTTTGAGAGAAATAAGTTCTTAAACCAGCTGCTATAGCTTCATTAATAGGCCTGTTTTCAGGGTCTATATATGTAGCCGTAACACTATCATCGCCAGCTTTTTCAAAAACTATACCTACCCAGTGCTTGTTTTCTATATTACATGGAGCAATTACTTTTTGATAACCCTCTTGAAGAGCTTCCACTGCTTCACTTAGAACGCCATCAAGATTGCTGCCAGCTTCTAATTTAGATGCTTTTAAAGCTTTTACATCTACTATCCCAGCATCTTCTAATCTTAAACGCAAAATATTATTTATTCCTGCGCCATAATATGTTTTAGAAAAGGCTTCTACAGAAGATTCAAAACTTGCCGTTGTTCCTCTTCCTGATAATTCCTCAGGGTTTCCGTCTTTTGGTAACTCCTTAGAATTTACGCGAGGACTACTATCCTCTTCGATAATAACTACACTTGGAGATCTTTCTTCTGTTGTTTCTTCGGCTTTTTCACTAACAGCAGCTGAATCTTGAAGACGTTGTTGTTCAGCTAGCTTAGTTACCAATTTGCCCCAATGATCCCTAACAGCCTTTCCGTCATGAGGAACACTATCTTGAGCTGTTTTACCATCATTGCCATGTGCATCTATTACTGCAGGTGAAGCGTCAGCACTCATTCTCGCCGAAGATGAAACGTCTACGCTGTTTTTCGCTGCAGGTGAAGTGTCAATTACAACGTGAAAACCACCTTGGTCAAATGTCATACAATTTCCACTCACCTCTACGTGAAGTGATGGTCTATTATTTGTTGATGGCGCTTGGAGAGCGCTAGGCTCTGTCACTGCTTCCTCTATGTGACTTTCTACATCTGACTCTGTCCCTTCCTCTCTTCTGTCCTCTCGGGAAGAGCCAGAGCTTGTTAGTTTTTTATAAAGTCCTAATGCTGTTGCTCCTAGCCCTAGTATTCCTCCTATAATACCTAGCCAAACTTCCACTTTCTCATGTACTTCTAGAGAGCCGTTCTTATCCGATTCTTCTTTAGAAGCTCTCATATAACTTTGATTTGCGGGGTTAACAGCTAATAAAGCAGTTGCGTTAGAGCCATTAGCTATTATATTTGGAAATCCATTTTCTATACTTCTTTCTTCCTGTACCATATTTACCTCTCATTTTATTTGTTAATTTAATTATATTAAAGAAACGTTAAGAAGGTGTTAATATTTTTATACAAAGTTAAGAAATTGTTCTTTTCTCAATCTTGGCTATATGAAGATTTTGCTATGAATTGACGCATTAAGGAAAAATTAGTATAATATCGCACACTAGGATCAAGAAAGAAGATGTTAAAAATGAGAAAATTTTATATTATAGCTGCTCTGTGTTTTTTTTGGATAAAAGTCGCGTATAGCGTGACTTACATAGATATAACTCGTGGTAATCTTTCCCCTGTGCCCATTGCAGTACAGACATTTAGCGCTGATAATAAAGACTTAGCTCAAGATATAGAGGCAGTAGTTATCAATGATTTAGTAAACACAGGATTATTTAGGCTAATTGATAAAGAGGCTTACATTGATAACATTACTAACATAGACTATACCCCGAATTTTTCTTCTTGGAGACAAATCAACACCAGCGCTTTAATTGTTGGAGAAATAGCAAAACTAGATCAAGAAAATACAATTAAAGTTTCTTTTAAAATGTGGGACGTCTTTTCCCAAAAGCAAACTACCTCAAGCTCTTTCACGGGTACAAAAGAAACTTGGCGACGTATGTCACATAAAATCGCTGATGAGGTATATAAAAAACTCACAGGAGAAGAAGGATATTTTGATACTAAAATTGCTTATGTTTCAGTAGAAAAAGACGACAATAATGAAAAAATAAGACGCTTAGCTATTATGGATCAGGATGGAGCAAACCATTCTTATCTAACCGGTGGCAAGCATTTAGTGCTAACACCTAGATTCTCTCCCGATGCTCAAAATTTATTGTATTTATCCTATAAAGATAAATACAAACCAAAGCTCTACATAATGAATATTAAACGAAAAAGCATCAGAATGATCGATATCTTTCCTGGTATGTCATACGCCCCAAGGTATACCCCTAGCGGAAAACAAGCTTTGATATCAGTTGAAAATAAAGGGGTGAGCAATATACATCTATTAGACTTTAACTCTATGGAAAGTAAACAACTAACACATTGTAGTTCTGTATGCATCTCTCCTTCATCTTCACCTGATCAAAAAGAAATTGTTTTTAACTCAGATATGGGAGGAAGCAAACAATTATATGTAATGAATTTTAATGGTAGCAGTATCAAAAGAATCACCTTTGGAGAAGGTAGCTATAGCGCCCCCATATGGTCTCCAAGAGGTGATCTTATTGCGTTTACTAAAATGATCTCTGGTGAAGGGTTCTATATAGGTGTTATAAAACCAGATGGTTCTGGTGAAAGAATTATAGCCAATGGTTGGTTAGTTGAAGGACCGACTTGGTCTCCCAACGGTAGAGTAATAATGTTTGAAAAAGAAGCTCGAGCAGGTCTAGGAGCAAAAATTTATACAATAGATATAACAGGCAATAACGAAAGACTCCTTGAAACAAAATACAATGCAAGTGATGCTTCTTGGTCGAATTTATTGAATTAAATTGCTAAATAATGAGTTGTTTGGTATTTTCTTTTTAAATTAATTATCAAAAACTTTATGAGATATTGCCGCCTGATATGCCTTTAAAAGCTATTGATTCTAAGTAAAATTTGTTTTATCCTAGATTACATATAAAATTTATACATGGATTAAAATCTTATGAGAAAATACGCGTTTTTATTATTAATTTTATTTACTATTAGCGGTTGTCAAAATGGAATCTCTGGAAGCGGTGATTTTGAGCCAGGAACGCAAGAAGATCTCGAATCAAATGTAGGTGATTATATCTTATTTGATATAAACAGCGCTCGTTTAGATGACAAAGCTACACACATACTTGATAGACAAGTAGAATGGCTGAAAAAATACGACTATCTTAAAGTGATTGTTGAAGGACACTGTGATGAAAGAGGTACGAGAGAGTACAATCTTGCATTGGGCGCAAAAAGAGCAAGTGCCGTAAAAAGCTATTTAATTGCTAGCGATATATCTCCTTCTAAGGTTTCTACTATTTCGTACGGAAAGGAAAGGCCTGCATCCAAGGGACATGATTTACAGTCATGGAGAGAAAATCGCAGAGCAGTAACGATAATAAATTAATAATTATGAAGATTAAAATTCTTTTTACAGCTGTTGTATTTTTATTTTTTGCTAACTCTTTTGCTGAAAACAGTGAACTTAGCGCAGAAAACAAAGCCGACGAATCAGATTCACAGCTGTCTCAGGCTAATAGCGATAACGACGACTCTTCTAGCGTTGCAAATCTTCATAAAAGAGTGCTTGATTTAGAAGAAAAAGTGCGTGAGCTGAATGGCAAAGTACAATATTCTGACTACACTTATAAAAAAATAATAGAGAAGATCAACAATCTAGCGTCTGACGTTAATTATCGTTTTTCAGAGCTAGTAGAAGAAAAAGGCGCAGAGAATAAAGAAATTACAACTCCTACCGATAAAATCGCACACTATTCTAGTATGATTGAAGAAAAAAATTACAAGGATGCTATTGCTGGCTTAATGAAGTTTATCAAGATAAATCATAATAAGATAGACCTGGATGAGCCATATTATTTGTTAGGCACAGCTTATATGGAACAAAGTTTATACGACAAAGCTGGAACATACTTTTTAAAGTGTTATAAATATTATCCAAAAAAACCAAGGGCTCCAGAAAGCCTATTAGGCCTCGCTAAATCATTAGCCAAGTTAGAAAAATATAACAGAGCCTGTTCTATACTAAGCCGACTAGAAAAGGAGTATCCCAATAGAACCGAAGAAGAAAAAAGCTTATCTATCGCAGAGAAGAAAAATATAAAGTGCAGTAACTGAAGACATAACTCCCTCTTTTAGAGGTCTCATTTATGTCCCACCACCCTTAAACTTCCATATTACTAGAGAAGAGCGCTATAAAACTTTGATTCCACATAATTTGAGGATCAATATTGTAAGTTTTACAGTCTATTTCAAGCTTTATCAGGCTTTCTATTATCTCTGTTAACTTAGAGACTGTATATTTTTTTAGCCCATTTTTAAAATCTGCTTCGTATTTGTAAAATATTGGAGGTCTCAAAAACGACATGGCAAGATGTTCGGCTTTACCTTGGGTTATGAGAGTTTTGACCTTCAAAAGCTTAACAAAGTAATTGGTGATATTCCTTATAATTGCTACAATACTAACTCCAGAATATGTTAATTTTGAAAATTCTATTTCTGCCTTATCTAATTTATTGTTTATTATATTTTTGATCAATTCATCATAACTTGTGTTATATGAATGTTTATTGATAATACTTTTGATTTCTTTTAATGATAATATAGAGTCAGACTGCGCAAACAAAGCAATTTTTTCTATCTCTGACACCACAGATAGGTGATCCCCTTGTATGTTTTCTAAGATATAATCCATAACTTCTGGCGATGCAAATTTTACATTTTTTACTGATAACTTACTAATTAGAATATTTTTAATACTTTCTGCATTATCGTAATAGCAAGCAAGAGCAGCGAAGTTTTTGTTTGTTTCAAAAAATTTGCGCGTACTAGAAGATGGAGGAAACTCCCCTCCCCTAAATATAATGAAATTATCACCACCTGAAGAAGATAAAATATCAATTATTTTTTTATTTATACTTTTTGAGACGCTATCTATAGTAATTATCTTAGGAGTTCCTAGCATACTGTAAGAATTGAGCTCTTCATACAACAAGGACGGATCCTTAGCAACTTGTTCGTAATCTAAATTCAAAGAATTAAAGCTAGTCTCATCAGCGGGATTTATAAATTTTTGTTGCAACAGATCACATCTTTTTGATACTAATCCCGCATTATTACCAAATATCAACACTCCTTGATATTGTTGGAAGTCCTTGTTCAGAAAGTTGAGACTCTGATTTGGTTGTATCTTCATTTTATTAATTAAAAATGATCCATGTTATAATCCTTTTTTTTGCAAAACTATTATAACATGCGAAGTTAAAGTTCTAGCAATTTCCTTCATAACATCATTATATGCTTTTTCTTCGGTATAAAAAGAGGCAAATGGGGAATCAACCTGCGCAAAACTAGCACTTGCTTTAACATTTCCTACTTTTATTAGTTTGTTTTTTCTTAAATCCCTTAACTCAAAAGTCGCAGTAGCAATAAGATTTTTTCGTGTTACAGTACTATCTTTTTTTATAAGTATATCCTCTATTGCTTTACCTATAGTAACATTAATTTCCAAAGACTGATCAGACATATCATGCCGGGGATTTAATTCATCTTCTAAATACGCTCTTAATAAATATGGTTTCTCAGCGTTGATCTTGTTTACTTTTATTTTGGCTAATATAGCATTATTTTCCTGCATAACTTTATTTAAAGGAGTAAAGCCACACGATACTAATAAGCATAGAATAGATAGTAATGTTAATTTTAGTGAGCATCTAAACATGGCTTTTTGCATGGGTTTCATTGTAATAAATTAAACAACTATATTAACTATTTTGCGAGGCACATAGATAATTTTTTTTATTTTCTTATCTACAATCGCAGTTTTTATCTTTTTTATTTCTAGCGCCATGTTTTTTACATCTTGTTCTGCTGCATCCGCTTCAACTGTAATAGTATCTTTTAATTTACCATTGATTTGAATAGCAATCACAAACATATCTTGTTTTAGCAGCTTTTTATCCGATGTTGGCCATTGAACATGCACTAGCGACTTATGATTTCCTAACATTTTCCACAATTCCTCAGTAACATGGGGCACCATAGGACTTAAGAGATGTATCAATATTTTAATACTTTCATTTACCACCGCTACATCTTCTTCAGTTTTTACCTTAAAACTGAATACCGTATTTGATAACTCCCTAGCTACTGCAATAGCTTTATTAAAGTGCAAAAGCTCAATAAACTCAGTAGCTTTCTCAAGTGCTCTGTGGGTCTTTTGTCTAATCTCCGAGTGTTTTGGGGTGAAATTATATTTCTGATCGACTGTCAAACTAGTATCATTCTTTACTGTATACTCAGCAACGAAATTGTATAGTCTATTTAAAAATTTATAACAACCTTCTAGAGCTGTATCAGTCCATTCCAGGTCTTTTTCTGGCGGACTATCTGATAGCATAAATAATCTTGTAGTATCAGCTCCATATTTATCGATGATATACTGTGGCGCTACAGTATTTTTCTTTGATTTACTCATTTTTTCAATACGATATGGAAATACTTCCTCTCCTGTATCTTTGTGGAATAATTTACCATCGCGCGTTTTTATATTTGTAGGCTCAACCCATTCATTAGCCTTATTCCTGTAGCTCATATGAGTCACCATTCCTTGGGTGAGTAACCTAGTGAATGGCTCTTTTATATCCAAATAGCCACATTGTTTCATTGCTTTGATAAAAAAGCGCGCATAAAGAAGGTGTAGAACCGCATGCTCTACGCCCCCTATATATTGATCTACTGGCAACCAATATTTACAGGCTTCTTTATCTATAACTTCATCTGTTGACGGATTACAGTATCTTGTGAAATACCAAGATGAATCAACGAAAGTATCTAGCGTGTCTGTTTCTCGCTCTGCCTTTTTATGGCATTTAGGACAAATTACGTGTTTCCAAGTTGGATGGCTATCAAGAGATGTGCTACTAGTAGAAAAATCAATATCATCTGGCAATACAACAGGTAAGTCTTTTTCAGGAACGGGCACTATGCCGCAGCTCTTGCAATGTATCACCGGAATCGGACATCCCCAATATCTTTGTCTAGAAACCCCCCAGTCTTTTAGGCGATAATTAGTAACCCCTTCTCCAATGTTACGATGCTCTATATAGTCAATCATTTTTTTCTTAGCAATATGCGCTTCTAAACCGTCAAGAAACTCTGAATTAATTATAATGTCTTTTGGTTCTAATTTACTTGGAAGAGAGTCATCATTTCTTGCTACAATTTTTTTGATTGGTAAATTATATTTTACTGCAAATTCATGGTCACGTTCATCATGCGCGGGACATCCAAATATAGCTCCAGTGCCATAGCCCATAAGGACAAAATTGGTAATGAATACAGGTAAGGTTTGGTCCTTTAAAATAGGATGCATAACTTTAAACCCAGTATCTACGCCTTTTTTCTCGCACGTTTCTATAGCTTCTTCTGCTGTTGAAATATGCTGGCACTCATCCAGAAAATTTTTAATCTCTGCATTATTTTCAGCAAGTTTAATAGCCATAGGATGTTCAAAAGAAATCGCACAAAACGAAGCTCCAAAGATAGTTTCGGGTAATGTAGTGAACACCTCTATGAATTCCTTTGAATCCTTAATTGCAAATTTAATATTGCATCCTGTAGACTTACCAATCCATTTCTCCTGCATTAGTTTCACATGATTTGGCCAGCCTTTGAGATCCTTTAATCCCTCTAATAACTCTTCAGCAAAATTAGTGATTCTAAAAAACCACTGAGTTAATTTTTTTCTGACGATAGGTGCACCAGATCTCCAACCTTTGCCATCAACTATTTGTTCATTGGCAAGTACTGTTTGATCTACAGTATCCCAATTTACTAAAGATTCTTTACGATAAGCGAGATCATTTTTTAAAAAACTTAAAAATATTTTTTGTTGGTGTTTGTAATAATCAGGACTGCAAGTGGTAACTTCTTTGCTCCAATCATAGGAAAATCCTATACTTTTAAGCTCAGAACGCATGTTATCTATATTTTGATAGGTCCATTCTTTAGGAGGAATTTTTTTCTCAATTGCAGCATTTTCAGCAGGCAAACCAAATGAATCCCAGCCCATTGGGTGTAAAACATTGAATCCTTTACTCATTTTATAACGTGCTAGTGCATCACCGATGGTGTAATTACGCACATGCCCCATATGTATTTGGCCTGATGTGTATATACACATTTCGAGTGCATAGTATTTTGGTTTACTTGAATCTACGCTTACAAAAAATGAATTGTTATTCTTCCAATATTCTTGCCAGTTTTGCTCTATCTTTGCAAAATTATAGCTGTTGTACATATAAAATATTAGACTTTAGTGTTGTTGTGCTAATTTTAGCTCTCTCGCCCGAGTAAAAATTTTATCTTCTATATCCTCAGAAATTTCTGCATTTGCTTTTACAGCCCTCCAAACACCATCCTTTAGCTCTTGCTTAAAAACAGTAATTTGTAAGGCATTAGGCTTTAATTCTGTTGATTTAATCAAAACATTGACTTTATATCTTTCAGCTGGATAATCAGGATCTTCATACCAATCAGTTACTATAACACCACCAGCGGTATCGCTTATTGCTAAGGGCATAAACGCAATCATATCCATAGATGCTTGCCATAACTGTGAATTAACATTCACAGACTTACTAACAACACCAGAAGCAGCGTCAGCATTGCTTTTTTTTGAAGAGTCACCACCACCAAATAAACTAAAGGACTTTTTCTTTCCTGCAAACAGAGTACCCGCCTTCTCTAGCCGTTCTTGCCTTGGAGATTTTGGCACTAATGAATCATCGTTTGTAGACGCTTCTTCTTTGGCTGAAATATGGCTCATTATTAGGAATGATATCAAAATTAATGTAAATCTTTTCATCTCTTATATGCTTAGTTGTTTAGTAGATGCAAAAATACACCATTACGTAAAATTACGCAACTCTAATATTCACAAGCTGGAATATAGAGTGTATTTTAATTTATAGTTTTTAGGATACACTGATATGAAATTAATTTCTGGTAAATCTAGTTTTGAACTTGCTTCGCACATTGCTTCCAGGCTAGGCAAGCCTTTGACGAAAGCTAATTTGATTAAATTTCCGAGTCATGAGGTCAAGGTTGAGATAGAAAATAATTGCAGAGGAAAAAATATCTGTATTATCCAATCTACATCACCGTTCCCCAATGATTCGCTGATGGAACTATTTTTTCTGATTGACGCTGTAAAAAGACTGCAGCCAAAAAGTATTTCTCTTGCGTTGCCCTATTTAAGCTATGCTCGGCAAGACCACAAGCTTTTAGACGGTGAATCCATCGCGATAAATTGCGTCGCTAATCTTTTAAAATCAACAGGAATCCACAATATCATTGTTGTTGATATCCATTCTGAAAAAGCTCAAAGCTTTTTTGAGATACCTTTTGTTAATATTGAAACAACTGATTTATTTGCTGAAGCGGTAAAGGAGCACAAACATAAAAACGAGCAAATAGTAATTGTTTCACCCGATGAAGGCGGTAGAACTCGTGCCGTTAATTTGAGTAATAAGCTAAATGTTCCTTACGCAATAATAAAAAAGCAAAGAGAAAAATCGGGTGCTGTAAAAGCTCTTACTATTGATAAAGAGGTAAAGGATAAGACTTGTTATTTAGTAGATGACATTATTGATACAGCACACACTTTACTTGCGGCCACTAATTTAGTGCTGAATAAGGGTGCAAAAAAAGTGCATGCATGCGTTACACACGGTATATTTTCACATGACGCTTTAGAAAAAATTAACAACTCTCCTTTACAATCATTAATTATCACTAACACAATTGACGTTGTACTTGCAATAAAGTCTAGGAAGATTAAAATAGTAGATATAGCTAGTTTACTAGCAAAACAAATAACACTATTAGAGAGATAGTCCTATGAAGCAGAAATATCTATTTAAGTTACTTCTATTTATTACTTTACTAGCAGGTCATATGTATTTTTATGATCCATCATTAACAAAATTTGTCAGTAGTATAAAAGAGGCGTCCAAATTGAAGTTGAATGATAAATTTTTATTGAATTCAGTGATATGGGTCATAGGCTTTTGGGGCATGGTGTTATTTTTAAATAGCAAACACAAGGTTATGAGGTTTTCTTGTTGGACATTGTTTGCCTTTGCTGCTTTTATAGAATTTGCTTACGTTAAAACAATAGGACAGTCTTTTGCTTTGCATAATATAGATCAGTTAGATTCTGTATTTGAAGGAATATCTGATGTGGATATTTTTGATATGTTGCAGTTTATTGGACTTACAGCATTAATTATCATTATCTCAATAACAATAAAACCTTTAGATATTCATATAACCCGAACGTTTATAGGGGTTTTATTGGTGGCTTTAGTTACGGTATTAATCGCTTATAAAGGTGTGAATTTAGTACTACCTACCTTTTATCTAATACCGGCTCTTATGCTTTATAAATATATAATCGCTATTTATAAAACAATGAAGTCTGCATCGGTTGTGGGAACAACTACTACTGCTGCTGCTAAATCAAGTTCACTGTAAAAATTAAAATAACTATAGTTCAGATTTAGAGCTTGATTTATGATAAATAAAAATTATAATCACCACAACTAACGTAATGAGACACTAAAAGTATTTTGGCCCCTTCGTCTAGCGGTTAGGACATCACCCTTTCACGGTGGAAACACGGGTTCGATTCCCGTAGGGGTCACCAACAGATAGAAGGTTATATGCATAAAAGCGTACTCAAAGCATTTGCTAACCCCACTCTTTTGGTGATGTTTTTTCTTGGCCTGTCTTGTGGATTTCCTTTGGCCTTAACAGCTTCAACTTTAAAAACCTGGCTTGCTAGCCTTGATATTTCAATTAAAGAAATTGCGGCTTTTGCTTGGATAGCTATACCTTATTCTACTAAATTTATTTGGTCACCTTTTGTTGATGGACTAAAAATACCTTATTTACATAAACTACTTGGCCAACGTCGCAGTTGGTTATTAGTTACTCAGATATCGCTTATTGGTGCGGTATTTTTACTTGGAAGTAGTAATCCTGCTAAAAGCTTGTTCTGTTGCGCTGCCGCAGCTACTTTAGTTGCCTTTCTATCTGCTACACAAGATATTTTGGTAGATGCTTATAGGATCGAAAAGCTTCCTAAAGAGACGCAAGCTATGGGCGTTACTATGTATGTTTATGGATATAGGTTAGGATTATATGTCTCAGGAGTTGGATTATTACTTTTAGCAGATCAATTAACTTGGCCGATAGCTTATTATATAGGAGCCTTCATTTTAGTCATTGGAGTTATTAGTACTCTTAGCTGCACTGAACCAAAATACAAACATAAAAAAATTCTAGAAAATAGTTCTTATTTAGAAAGATTTATACATATGGTAATCAATCCTTTCAAAGAATTTATAACCATTGATAAGTGGTACTACATTATAATATTCATTGTTTTATTCAAATTAGGTGATGCCCTTGCTGGCAATTTAACTAATGTTTTCTTAATCAAGCTTGGTTTTACCTTACAAGAGCTAGCGCTTTATGTAAAAACTTATGGCTTAATTGCTACTTTTTTAGGCCTGTTCTTAGGGGGCATTATAGTACAGAGATACGGAATATTTAAGTCTCTATTATTTGCTGGTGTTATTCAATTATTATCAAATTTGATGTTTATATATCAGGATTATATGGGGCATGACACCTTAACGCTTATTTTTACTATTTCAATTGAAAATATTTCAGGTGCTATTGGTGACGTAGTGTTTGTCGCTTATTTAAGTAGTTTGTGTAATTTTCAATTTGCTGCTACTCAATACGCGCTTTTAAGTTCATTAGCAACGGTTGCTCGCAATATGATTTCCGGATCTTCTGGTTTCCTTGTCGACTCTTATGGCTGGACAATATTTTTTATTATAAGTATTATAGCAGCGCTGCCAGGAATATTAATGATATTCAAAATTCGTACCATAAAGAGAAAACAAGAGTAATAATAATGCTTAAAACTGCATCCGTTAAGCTAGAGAACGCTACTCCGATGATGCAACAATATTTCACAATAAAAGCAGAGAATAAAGATTGCTTATTGTTATTTCGCATGGGGGATTTTTATGAGCTGTTTTATGAAGATGCAATAACTGCCGCACCCATTCTAGAGGTAACCCTTACAAAAAGAGGAAAAAGCAATGGTGACGACATTCCTATGTGCGGAGTGCCTTATCATAGCGTAGATATTTATATTCAAAAACTTATAAAGGCAGGTCATAAAGTTGCTATTTGCGAACAATTAGAATCACCCGAGGAGGCAAAGAAGCGTGGTTATAAAGCTATAGTAAAGCGCGAAATAGTTAGAATAATCACCCCCGGAACACTCACTGAAGATAATTTGCTAGAAGCAAAAAAATCCAATTATTTAGCATCGCTTGTAATAAATAAGAACGAAGTCGCAATTGCTTATGCAGATATTTCAACATTGGATTTTAATATCATTGGCTCAGATTTAAAAAGTCTAGCTAGCGATTTAAATAGCATCAATCCCGCAGAACTCATCATTCCTGATTGTTTGATTATTCACGAAGAATTAAAAGGCATTTTAGAAGATTTTAAACTACGCGTAGTGACATTTGTAGATTCGTTTTTTGATATAAAAAAAACCAGACAAAAAACTCAGTCTAACTTTGGTCTATGTACTATAGAAAGCCTAGGAAACTTTAGTGATTTACAAATATCAGCCTGTGGATCATTGCTTGAATATCTATGTGTTACCCAAAAAAAAGAAAAGCTGACTCTAAATTTTCCACACTTAGTAAAAAAAGACAATTACATGGTAATTGATAAAATTACACAAAGTAACTTAGAATTGTTTGAGTCAAAAGGAGATTATGGCTATTCATTGCTAAAAATAATAGATCAGACAGTAACCAACGCCGGAGGGAGGTTATTCAGAAAATTTTTAGCTTTCCCTTCTGTTAATATTAAAACCATTAATGATAGATTAGATTTAGTAGAATTTTTTGTAAACAACAAGAATCTACGTGATGAGGTACGTCAAAATTTGAAATCTACCCCTGATCTGGAGAGAGCTATTTCTAAAATAGCAATCCAACGTGGGTCTGCAAGGGATTTATATCACATAAAACAAGCGCTGAGTGGGGCTTTTAAGCTTGCAGGATTATTCGATAAAAACGAATACTCTAGATTGCCTGCTTTAGTAAAAAAACTAACTCAAAACAAAAAAATATTAGACCTTTTAAACGAAGCTCTTATGGATCGAGCAGTATATTTAAACGAGGAAGATTTTATTAGACACGATTATAATTTACAGCTCGAAGAGTTATATATTTTCCGCGATAACAGTAGGGATATGCTCGATAATTTACGCAAAGAATATATCCAAAAAACAGGCGTGACGAATCTGAAAATAGAGTTCAACAATGTTTTGGGTTACTATATAGAGGTTACCAAAATTCAATCAAGCAAAATAACCAGTAATGAATTTATTCATCGCCAAACTATGATTAATAACGTGCGCTTTGTTACAAATAAACTAAAAGAACTGGAAAGCAAAGTCATTGATATTAACCATAATATAGAGATATTGGAATCACAAATATTTAATGAAATTGCAAATGAACTTATAAGCCATCACAAATCATTGTTAGACATAGCCAAAACCCTAGCTTACATCGATGTGATCGCAGGGCTTGCTCACCTTGCTATTGAGAAACAATATTGCAGACCTGAGATGGATGATAGCACAGAGCTACTCATTGAAAATGGTAGACACCCCGTTGTTGAGCATAGCACGGAAAAGAGCAATGAAAGATTCATCGAAAATAGCATTGACTTAAATACAACACAAAAAATTTGGCTTATTACTGGTCCTAATATGTCTGGAAAAAGCACTTTTTTGCGCCAAAATGCATTGATTACAATCCTTGCACACATGGGATCATTTGTTCCAGCAAGCAAAGCAACAATTGGCATGGTCGATCGCGTGTTTAGTCGCATTGGCGCTGGAGATGATCTAGCAAAAGGACATTCAACCTTTTTAGTTGAGATGATCGAGACCGCAACGATACTCAACCAAGCTACAAATAGATCTTTGATTATATTAGATGAAATCGGACGCGGAACATCTACCTATGACGGCATGGCAATCGCTTGGAGCTGCTTAGAATACATTCATAATAATATCAAAGGACGCACTCTTTTTTCCACTCATTACCATGAACTAACTGAATTATCCAATAATCTCGCCAATTTAAAATGTTATACCGTTAGCGTCAAAGAATGGGAAAATAAGATAATCTTCATGCATAAGGTAATTAAGGGCATTGCCAATCGTTCTTATGGTATCAATGTCGCAGAAATTGCTGGTATACCTAAGAATGTTATCCAAAGATCAAAGCAGATATTACATAGATTACACGATGAAAATGCATCTAGCACACTTCAAGAAAACAATAACTTGGATTTATTTAGCTATAACAAGCCCCAGGAAGAAGATCCTTTGAGACAAAAACTGTCACAAATTAATCCCGATGAACTATCACCTAAAGAAGCTTTGAATCTATTATATCAACTAAAAAAAGATGCATAAAATCTTCTCTAATTAGGGTGAATCTGGATATATTTCCTTTATTAATTAGACATCCCTGCTCCTGGGCCTCTTTTTTGTGGCACTTGTTTACTATCCACCCTTTTTTCAGGCGGTTTTCCTCCCACATTTGCCATGCCTGCATGAAACAATGCCTTTCCTTGTTCCAGGATTGCTTTTTTTAGATTTGCTAATTCTTCTGGTGTTAATGGCTTGCTTGACATAACTCCCCTTCTTGTTACTTAATTAATATATAGTATTGCACAAAAAGGTTAATGATTGGTTAACTCCAAGATCTAGCGCAACAAAAAGCAAAAAGTAGAAGGAAGAAAGCAGAAGTGGTAACCTATCACTCGTAAAAAATAAAGAGGTTACCACAATGCAATCATATAATAGACTCACCCTAG
>Ga0233431_1001053_pt1 | contig 51369 bp, 32 predicted proteins | sample SI_118_April2016_FD_179867 | JGI IMG/M metagenome (GOLD analysis project Ga0233431, IMG submission 179867) | Seawater microbial communities from Saanich Inlet, British Columbia, Canada - SI_118_April2016_200_MG | ecosystem: Environmental > Aquatic > Marine > Inlet | place: Canada: British...
TCGCCGGTGCGGTGGGTTTGATAGTAGGAGAGGGGCAGCCTGAGCAGGTGGGCGAAGTAGGCGACGCGAATGTCGTATTCGATGCGCGTCGAAGTGACTCCCAGCAGTCGGCGCATGGCGTAGTTGCCCAGGGCGACGACCAGGGAGAGGGCGACGATCTGCAGGCTGTAGAGCTCGATAGTGCGCAGGATGGAGTCGCGGATGGCCGGCGCGAGATCGACGATTTTGCCGGACTGGAATTCGAGGCTGTCGATCGCCGCGCGGATGAACAGGGGGACGCTGTTGGCAGCGGACTGGGCGACGGCGATGGCCAGCAGCCCGATGATGATGCGTTTGACGTAGGGACGGACGTATTCAGTAAATGGGCCGAGCATGCTCGTCTACAGGTATCGGATTAGCTGCGGAGCCAGAAATCTATGGTGCCTCTCGCGGAGATCTGCGGTGCCGTTTTGGCGGATCTCCTGAATAGGCAGGAGATGCTTCGATCGCCCCAATGCGCGTGCGAGGGTTAGCCGACCAGTTCGGGAAAGGTCTGCAGCAGAAGCGGGCGGATGGCGCGGATGGCCGCCCCCCGATGGCTGAGCCGGTTCTTGCGTTCGGGCGAAATTTGGGCTGCGGTCAGACGGCAGTCCGGTAGATAGAAGATCGGGTCGTAGCCAAAGCCGTTGTCGCCGGCCGGAGCCGGAGCGATGATCCCCTCGCAGGTCCCTTCGGCCCGGCAGGTGCGGCCGTCGGGCGCGTCTGCCACGATGCAGCAGCGGAAGCGGGCGGTGCGGCTGGACGGATCGGGAAATTCGCGGAGCTGTTCCAGCAGCAAGCGGCAGCGTCCCATGTCGTCCAGGTCGGGGTTGCCGTAGCGGGCGGAGTAGATGCCGGGCGCCCCGTCCAGGGCATCCACCTCGAGCCCGGAGTCGTCGGCCAGGGCGACGCAGTCGGCGGCGCGGGCAAAGGCCGTGGCTTTGAGCGCGGCATTGGCGGCGAAGGTCAGACCGTCTTCTTCGACTTCGAGGTCGAGATTTAGAGCGGCGGGGCCGACGACGGGGATGCCCTCCAGCAGCGTGCGGAATTCCCGCAGTTTTCCGGGATTATTGGTAGCGGCCAGCAGTGGCATCACTGTCCCTGGGGGCGGTCCAACTCTTCGAGCTGGTGCTTGCAGTAGTCGCGGAAGCGGCTGTTCTGCATCGCCCTGGTGTACCAGGTGCGGGCGTCTTCGGTCTGGCCGATTTTGTTGTAGGCATCGCCCAGCAGCAGTTCGGCTGCATGGTAGTTGCGCTCCAGACGGGCGGCTTTCTTGCCCGCTTCGACGGCGTCGCGGTAGTCCCCCTTGCCGTAGTAGGCCTCACCCAGGCGATAGTGGGCTTTGGCGTTCTTGGGCTGGAGAGCGGCCGCCCGGCGCAGCGGGTCGACCGCTTCGTGCTGGCGACCCAGACTGTTGAGGGCGGTGCCCAGAAGGAGGTAGCCGGTGGCGTATTTGGGGTCGATACCGACTGCTTTGCCCATGAGGGTCACGGTGCCCTCCAACTCCTCGGTATCCATCATGACCTGGGCCAGGCCGCCGTACGCGTCCATAAAGGTGGAATCGACGGCGATCGCCTTCCGGTAGGTTTCGGCCGCAGGGCCGTAGTCTCGAGCGCGCCGCTGGAGATCTCCCAGCGCCTTGTACGGCTTGGCATACTGCGAATCGGCTTTGATCGCCTTGGAGAATGTTTGCTTTGCCTTGTCCGTATCCTTCAGGCCGTTGTAGCACAGACCCATGGCGAAGTAGGCCTTGGCGTTGCCAGGGCCGTCGACGAGGGATTTTTCAAAGCTGGCGATCGCCTCTCGGTACTTGCGCTGCTGATAGAGCATAATCGCCGATTTGTGATAGAGCTGGGCAAGTTCAGGGCCGATGCGCTCGGGAAAGATGCCCAGTTCGCGGGCCTTCTCGAAGGCATCGATCGCCTTGGGATATTCGTTGAGAACTTTGTTCGCCTGGGCCAGGGCGTAGAAGGCGGCTCCATAGGTGGAGTCGACGAGAACGGCCTGCTCCAGCTCGATGGCGGCGTTGCGGTAGTTGCGATTTTTGAGGAGTTCGTACCCGGTTCGGTAATGCTCGATGGCGGCGGGATCCTGGGCGCGGGCGGGAAGTGCGGCGGTCAGGATCAGCAGGGACAGCGAGAGAAGGTGGCGATACGTCAAGGGGAATCTCCTGGTTTGGGAATCCAGACGGACGGTTGCGGACGTGTGAGACAAATCGGTCGTCGCCAGGGGCGAATTGATGCGGTTCGTTATTTATATAAAGATATGATAGAAAAAAATATAAAAAAGGCCGAATGCGCTGCTGGCGAATTCAGCCGAGTATGAGAACCCACAAGAGAGAGGGAGGTTCCCCGCTGGGCAACCTCCCTCCGGTCTACGGCAGGCGAGATGTCAAGTTTTCGCTTCGATCCCGGGTTTGACTTCGTCGTACTCGGGAAAATGACCTTCCTGGAGCTTGGAAAAGATCAGTTCGCCATCGACGCTCAGTTCGAACCGACCTCCCCCGGAAGGAACCAGGGTGAACCCTTCGATGTCTGTCTTGTAGTCGACGAGGATTTTTGCCGCCAAACTGACGGCTTGTGATTCGTATCCTCAAGAGGAGCAGTAGATGAGTTCGATGCGCATGGCGTACCCCCTGGAAAAGGTGCGAGTGGACTGATGGCTGCCCCGATTATACGCCGGAGGAGAGCCATTGTCAAAAGGGGGACGGGCGCCTAGACTTATTGGATTCAGCCCTGTCTTTAAAAGGGAACACCCGAATGCGAACTGAGCGATAGGTGATGTGGGAAACGGTCTACCGCCACGCGATGCACAATTTCTGGTTTTTGTGCAACATCCTGGAGTCGACCCTGGAGGGGACCTACACCGGTCTGATTCTGGGCAATATCTGGGATCTGGCTGCGCAGCTGTGGTATTTCGTCGTGCTGGGCGCGCTGATCAGCACGCTGATCTGGCGGTTTCTGCCCAAGACCTGGGTGCGACAGAAGCTGCAAAAGCGGGTAAACGGGTCGATCGTGCTGGCCAGTCTGTTGGGACTGGTGTCGCCGATGTGCACCTTCGCCGCCATTCCAGTGGTGGGCACGCTTATCGGTATGGGCGTGCCGGCGGCGCCGCTGGTCGCTTTCATGATTTCCTCCCCGCTGATGAACCCCTCGCTGTTCGTCTACACCGCCGGGGTGATCAGCATGGAGATGGCCATGGCGCGCCTGCTCACCGCCCTTTCGGTGGGGATATGCGCCGGTTTCGCCGCCCGTCTGGCCCATGAGCGCGGTCTGCTTCGGTTCGATCGGCTCGCCATGGATCTGGTGCCGCAGGGGCTCTATCCGACGGTGGCCGGCGGCGCCGATCGTCCTTTGGGGGCACAGATGCGTCTGTTTGCGGTCCGTTTCTTCCAGGATCTGGCTTTTATCGGCAAGTATTTTTTGCTGGGGATTTTCATCGCCGCTCTGGTCAAGGCCTTTCTTTCGGAAGAGCTGGTGCTCGGTCTGGTCGGGCCCGGCAGCGGCTGGGCGGTGCCCGCGGCGGTGCTGCTGGGAGTGCCGCTCTACGCCTGTGGCGGGGGCAGTTTGCCGGTCGTCGAGAGCATGATGCGCATGGGTATGACTTCGGGGGCGGCCCTGGCCTTTTTCATCGCCGGTCCGGCGACCAAGTTTTCCACGCTGAGTATGCTGGGGGCGGTCTTCGGCCGTCGCCTGCTCGGTTTCTACCTGGCGATCATGCTGACAGCTGCTCTGATATGGGGGTATGTCTACCCGTTTGAAAGGGAATACCTGGAGGTGGGCAGTGTCGATTACGAGGCGTACGAAGGGCTGATCGCCGAATAGTGTTCGGCAAGATTTATTCCGACCGAATGGCGATCAGTATTTTGCAGCAAATTCAGGTAGTTACGAAAATACAAACGCCCAAAATAAGTTCTGGCAGACTACCCGTTCGTTTGTCTCGATTGGGTCGAAATCATGCGCAATTTCCTCCTTCTGATGGGCTTCGCTCTGGTCTGTCTCCCCTCCTGCGTGCGGGCGACTGAAGCCTTTCCCTATACCCTGCAGTGGAAACGGCTGATTGGCGACCCGCTGCGGGGGGCGGTGGGCTTAGGAGATTCGGCGGTCTTTGTCGGTGGGGTCGACGGCCGTCTGTTGGCGGTGCATCGGAGGGATGGGACGCGTCTCTGGCAGCGGCGCGGGTACGGTCCGATCCGGCGGATGCCGGCGGCGACCGGTGCGGAGCTGATCTTCGCCGATGCCTGGGGACGGCTGGTGTCGCTGGAAGCGCGGGGCGGGGAGGTGGGTTGGGAGGCGCAGCGGCTGGGATGGGGGGATGCCGAAGTGGCGGTGGGGGACAGTGTGGTCTATGCCAGCAGCGCCGATGGCTGGCTGTACGCGCTGCGGCGGGTCGATGGCAGTCAAATTTGGCGGGCTCGCATCGGAACGCGGGCGGTCAGCCGGCCCTGTCTGGATGGAGATCGGCTGTATGTGGGGACGCGCGACGGGCAGCTGTTGGCGCTGGCGATGGATACCGGAGCGCGTCTGGGACAGGTGGAAATGAGGGGGCGGACGGTGGGGGGGCCGCTCGTCGTCGAAGGGAAACTGCTGGTGGCCGGCGCGGATGGGTATGTGCGGGCCTACGGGCGCGGAGATCTCGCCCCGAGGTGGAGGCAGCGTCTTGGGGGACGGCTGGTCGGAGAGCCGCTGGTGCTGGGTGGCCTGTTGATCGGGGCCGTCGACAACGGTTGGACCTACGGTCTGCGACCGGGGGATGGAGAGGTGGTGTGGAGGAAGGGGCTGGGGGGAACGCCTCAGGGTGGGCCGGTGCGGGGTCCCCGGGGGGAACTGCTGATCGGGCTGGAGGACGGTCGGTTGCTGGCCTTTGCCGCGGAGGAGGGGGAGCCGCTGTGGGAGGTGCGGCTGCTGGAGAGCGGTGGCGTGCGTCCACATTGCACAGGAGAGCAGCTCTACGTCAGCGCCGGGGACGGATATCTCTACGCCTTTGCTCTGCCGTCCCGTCTGCGCGGAGAGGAGGGGGTGCTGTGGGAGGACTGGTGGGAGTTGTTCAGCTCGGGGCAGAAGACCGGGTACCGACATCGGGTGGCGCAGGAGATCGGGTTCAGGGGGGAGCGGGGGCTGCGCCTGGCCGAGGAGCGGGTGGGATGGCAGGGCGGTTTCAGCCGCAGCATCGACGAGGTGTGGGTCGATCGCGATTTTCGGCCTCTGGCCTTTTCGCAGCGCCGCATCGAGGGGAGTCAGGTGATCGAGGTGGAGGGGGTCTGGGAAGGGGACAGTCTGCGCTTTGAGCAGCGTTTGGCCGAGCACGCCATCTCCGGCCAACTGGCGGTTGGACGCGAGGTGGTGCTGCCCCAAGTCCTCCTGCTTCGGCTGCAGCGAGAGGGGCGTCTGGAAGCGGGCCGACGGGATTCCGTTCTGCTCTTCGACTATGCCAGTTTGAAACCGGGCTGGCTCCACTTCTCCTGCGCCGATGTTGAGGGAGAGGGAGAGGGGAGGCTGCTGGAGGTGCGTCTGCGCGATGCGGAGCCGGTGCTGGCGGAGCTGGAGCGACGGGTCCGCATCGACGCCGAGGGGCGGGAGATAGAGGAATGGGTGCCGCTGCTGGATGTGGGACAGGTGCGGGTGGACGAGGTGAGGGCGCGCGCCTGGGTGCCGCCCGGCGTTGGCAAGCGGCTCTGGCTCGACTATCCGGTGGCCATTCCGGCCGCGGTCGAGGAGATGGTGCTGGGCCTGCCCGCCGATCTGAGAGATCCGCACCTGTTTTTGGTGGAGGACGAGCGCCAGCAGTTGGAGGTGGAGGCGGACGGCGGGGCGCGGCTGACGATCCGCCGGGGCGCATACGACGGCGCCGATGCAGTCGAGCTGCCGATTCGCGATCCGGTGCTGGCACCCTACCTCGGCTCTTCGCTCTACATTCAGGCGGAGGACGAGCGCATCCGGGCGCTGGCCAGCCGGCTGTGCGAGGGAGAGAAAAACGCCTGGAAGGTGGCGGATCGGCTGCGCCAGTGGGTGTACGACCACATGATTCCACGCCACACCAACGTCCGTTTCAAATCGTCGCTGGAGGTGCTCGAGGATATGGAGGGGACGTGCAGTGAGCACGCGGTGCTGTTTATGGCGCTCTGCCGGGCGGTGGGGTTGCCGGCGCGCGCCTGCGTCGGTTTTCTGGTGGCGCAGACGGGGGAACTGGTGCTCCATATCTGGACTCAAGTCTACGTCGGTCGCTGGATCGACGTGGATCCCTCCTGGGAGGGGAGTGCGGTGAGCGCCGCCCATGTCAAGACCGGACAGGGGCGGCTGACAGAGGGGGAATTGCAGCGGCTAGAGCTGCCGTTACAGCTGTTCATGGTGCGGGCCGACAGCCTGGAACTGCGCGAATATCGGACGCAGAAGGAGTGGTTCCTCGGGGCGGCAGAGACGCTTTTTGACGCAGCGCAGAAAGCGGACCGGGGCTTCAGCGACGAGCGCGCCCAGGAGCTCTATCACCAGCTCACCCTGCTACCCTGGAACCAGCGCAGCGGAGAGGCGTATGTGAGCATTGCCCGCTACCGCCTGCGGCGGGATGAATTGGACGCAGCGGAGTGGGCCTGCCGCCGCATCCTCCTGCTCGATGGAGAGGGCGAAACGGCCGATCAGGCGCTCTACTATCTGTCCAGAGCGGCCGAAGAGCGCGATCGGATGGGGATGGCGATCGAGCATCTGGAGCGCCTGGTGGCGTCGTTTCCGGATGGCGATCTGGCGGACGATGCGCTGTGCCGTCTCGGGGAACTCCACGAGAAGACGAGCGGCTGCGATGCGGCCGTTCCCTATTACTTTCGGGTGCGGGAGGAATACCACCAATCGGGTTGGGCCGAGGTGGCCAGGGTGGCGCTGGAGCGCTGTCGACGGAGCGCTGAGGGGGCCGCTACCGGTGGAAAAGTGGACTAATAGAGGCTTATCACTTATTATATAACTTCTTATTATCGAACGGTTTCCAGGGGTAACGAGATGTCTTATCGAGCTTTGACTGAGGCATTGGGCGGTCCGCACTCACCTCGTTTCAGCCGCTTTCTGATGCTGCTGGGCAGCGGCGTGCTCCTCTGGCTGGTCACCTGCGTCAGGGAGTCGCCCGAGACCTTCATCCGCCAGTTCGAGAGTATGAATAGCGGGGTGCGAACAAAGGCGGGAAACGAGTTGATTCGCTTCGATGCGGACGAGGTGGTGCCGCTGCTCGTCCAGGCGGCCGATGACGAGTTGGTCCGGGTGCGCTTTGAGGTGATGAAGATGCTGGGGCGGTTCCGGGATCCGCGCGGGGTACAGACCCTGATCAGGGCGCTGGACGACCGGTCGCCGCGGGTGGCGGCGGTAGCGGCGGCATCGCTGTCTGCGATGCGCGTTCCGGAAGCGCTGCCGGCGCTGATGATGTACGCCCGTGACCCTTCGCTGGACGTGCGTCGCTACGTCATCGCGGCGCTGGGTGCCTGCCATTCCTACGCGGTGTCGCCGGCGCTGAGCGACTCGGCGCACGGCGAGGTGCTGCACGCCCTACAGGCAGCGCAGCCGAAGGTGCGCATGGCCGCGTTGCAGAGCGTGCGTGAGTTTGGCTACCGGGGGGCGATCGAGCAGCTGCTGGAGATGGCGGACGATCCTTCTCCCGAGGCGCGGCACGTAGTTGTACAGGCGCTGGGAGAGGTGGCCACCATCCGCAAACGGGGGGATGTCGAGGCGCTGCGGGGAGTACAGGGAAGGCCGGCTCCAACCGTGGATCCGATCGAACCGGTTGCCGCAGAGGTGCGCACCCGCATCGTCGATTTGTTGATCGAACGGCTGGTGCCGGACGAATACCAGAGCATCCGCACCAAGGCGATTCGCGGTCTGGAGCAGATCGGGGATCGGCGCGCCATTCCGCCGCTGGAGCGCCTCCGGGAGGAGGGGAGCGAAGAGGATCGGCGGGAGGTGCGGCGCGCCCTGGACGAATTGAGGGAGGAAGAGGCGGCCGGGTGAGATGGCCGCGGTCTACTGGGTCCATATATATTTCGATGAAAATAGGAGATAGGATGAAGGTGTTGAAGATCGGCTTCCCCTCGGGGAGCCTGAAGGAATCCACGTTCAATTTGTTTGGGAAGGCGGGGTACCGGGTGCGCCTGGCTCCCCGCTCGTACGTGCCCGATATCGACGATCCGGAGCTGGATGGATTGATGTTTCGGGCCCAGGAGATCGCCCAATACGTCGAGCGGGGCGTGGTGGATGTGGGGCTGACGGGCAAGGACTGGATTTTGGAGAACGACGCCCATGTGGTGGAGATCGATGAACTGATTTACAGCAAGTCGACCTCCCGGCCGGTGAGTTGGGTGATCGCCGTGCCCGAGGAGTCGCCGGTGCAGAAGGTGGAGGATCTCCAGGGGAAGCGGATCGCTACCGAACTGGTCGGCGCCACCCGCCGTTTTCTGGCGGTGCGCGGCGTCGAGGCGGAGGTGGAATTCTCCTGGGGTACTACCGAGGTGAAGCCGGGGATTCCCGGGCTGGTGGACGCCATCGTCGAGCTGACTGAGACCGGTTCGTCGCTGCGGGCCAATCGGCTGCGCATCGTCGATACGGTGTGTGAGTCGACCACCCGTTTCATCGTCAGCAAGGAGGCGTGGGAGGATTCGTGGAAGCGGGAGAAGGCGGAAAATCTGCTCATGCTGCTCAAGGGGGCGCTGCAGGCCGAGGCGAAGGTGGGGCTGAAGATGAACGTGCCCAGGGCGCAGTTGGATCAGGTGATCGCCCAGCTGCCGGCGCTGCACACGCCGACCATCTCCAGCCAGCAGGACGAGAGCTGGGTGGCGCTGGAAATCATCGCCGACGAGAAGATTGTGCGCGATCTGATTCCGCAGCTCAAGCGGGTGGGGGCGGAGGGGATCATCGAGTATCCGCTGAACAAGGTGGTCTACTGATGATCGAGATCGTCTCCTATCCGAGCGAGCCGCAGGCGGACAAGCTGCGGGCGATTCTGGGGCGTCGTGCCGGAGTGCCGGCGGAGGTGGAAGAGACTGTGCGCGATATCCTGCGGCAGGTGAGAGAGGGAGGGGATCGGGCGCTGGCGGAGCTGACGCGCAAAATCGAGAAAGTGGAGCTCGAGCCGGAGCAGTTCCGGGTGCCGGTCGAGATCCTGGATGCCGCCGCTGCCGCGCTCGATGCGGAACTGCGCGTCGCCATCGAGGCCGCTGTCGACAACATTCGCGCCTTTCACGAGCGCCAGAAGACCAACTCGTGGTTTATGGAAGACGGGGACGGGGTGATTCTGGGAAAGAAGGTGATACCGATTCAGCGCGTCGGCATTTGCGTGCCCGGAGGACAGGCCCCTTTGATTTCGAGTCTGCTGATGGCGGCGGTTCCGGCTCAGGTCGCCGGCGTGGAGGAGATCTGCGTGGTCTCTCCGCCCAAGGAGAACGGCAGGCCTCATCCGGATATCATGGGAGCCGCTCGTCTTCTGGGTCTGGAGGAGGTATACGGCATCGGCGGGGCTCAGGCGGTGGGGGCTATGGCGTTCGGCACGGAGAGCATCGATCAGGTCGACAAGATCGTCGGGCCGGGGAGCCTGTACACGGTGGCTGCCAAACAGCAGGTCTACGGGATCGTGGGTATCGAGATGATACCCGGCCCATCGGAGATCGTGGTGCTGGCCGATGCAGAGGCGGATCCGCGCTATATCGCCGCAGATCTGCTGTCTCAGGCCGAGCACGGCACCGGTTTTGAGGCGTCGGTCTGCATAACCCCTTCGGCCGAACTGGCGCAGTCGGTGCGGCAGGAGGTGATTCGCCAGGCGGAGGCGCTGCCCGAGACCGCAGTAGTCGAGACTGCTTTGCGCAACTTCGGCGCCGTGGTCGTGGTGCCCGATCTGGAGACGGGCGTCGAACTGCTCAATCGGATGGCGCCCGAGCACGCCGAGCTGATGGTCGCCGAGCCGTGGACCTGGCTGGAGGGGATCAAAAACGCGGGGGCGGTCTTCATGGGCCCGGCTTCGACAGAGCCGGTGGGCGACTACTTCGCCGGCACCAACCATATCCTGCCCACCAACGGGACTGCGCGCTACGCCTCGTCGCTGGGGTTGGGCGACTTCGTCAAGACGACCAGTATCGTCGCCTACAGCGACAGACGGCTGCGGCGCGTGGGCGGGCAGGTCGCGACCCTGGCGCGGGCCGAGGGGTTGGAGGCGCACGCCAGGGCGGTTGAGATCCGGACAGGAGACGACAGGAGGGAGTCATGAGCGACGAGCGGCGCACGGGGCGCGTCGAGCGGAAGACGGCGGAGACGGAGATAGAGCTGGAACTCTGTCTGGACGGCAGCGGTGCGGCCGATGTCGAGACGGGCGTCGGTTTTTTCGATCACATGCTGATCGCCTTTGCCCGCCACGGGCTGTTCGACCTGACGGTCCGCTGCAAGGGGGATCTGGAGGTGGACGCACACCACACGGTCGAGGATATCGGCATCTGTCTGGGGCTGGCGCTGGCGGAGGGGGTAGGGGACAAGGCGGGGCTGCAGCGGTTCGGGCACAGTTACGTGCCGATGGACGAGGCGCTGGCGCGGGCGGTGATCGACCTCTCCGGCCGTTCCTATCTGGTCCTGGAGGCGGATTTCCTGGATCCCATGGTGGGCGAACTGCCGACGACGCTGGTGCGCGAGTTCTTCCGCGCGGTGACGGACAACGCCCGGATCAACCTGCATCTGGATCTGCTGCGCAGCCGTAACGACCATCACGGCATCGAGGCGCTGTTCAAAGCATGTGCCCGGGCTTTGGACCAGGCGACGCTGCGCAGCGAGCGGGTTCGGGGGATTCCGTCGACCAAGGGGTCGCTCTGAGAACGTCGGTTTGCGGACGCGAAACGTCCGTCTACGGACGCGGAATCGGTTCCGGGATCGCGCGATGAAGATTTGCCATTTGATCTACGACGATGTCGCCAACCCCTGGTTGGGTGGAGGAGGGGCGGTGCGCGCCCGGGAGATCTATCGGCGGCTGGCGGAGCGGCACGATGTGACGCTGGTAACGGGGCGTTTTCCCGGAGCGCCCGCCGAGGAGTGGTGCGACGGACTGCGCTTCGTGCGGGTGGGCTCCGAGCGGAGCTACGCGCACAGCCGACTGGGGTACTGCCGGGAAGCGGTGCGCTGCCTCGAGCGGTTGGAGTGGGATATCTGGGTGCACGATTTCTCTGCTTTTGCCCCGCTGTTGGTGCCGGCTCGACTGCGGCGATTCGGTCTTCTCTCCTTCTATCATTTCGTCGGGCGCCACGCGCTGAGAAAACATCCGCTGGTCGGCGGTGTGGCCTGGGCGGCGGAGGTGCTGACCCTCAGAGGCTACAGCCGCATTATCACTATCTCTCCCAGCGTGCGAGAAGAGGTGGAGAGTCGGCTCCGAGGGCGCTCGGTGCAGGTCGACTGCGTGTATACCGGAGTGGATGAGAGCTACTTCGAACTGGAACCGATCGAGGAGCCCTTCCTGCTCTACTTCGGCCGCCCCGATGTCCACACCAAGGGGCTGGATGTGTTGTTGGACGCCTTTGCGAGCATCGCTTTCGATTATCCGGAAGTGACGCTGAAGATGGCCGGTCGGGGGGCGCCCCAGCAGGTGGAGCATCTGCGGCGGCTGGTGGCGGCGGCGGGACTGGGAGATCGGGTGGAGATGCTGGGCGGGGTGGACGAAGAGGAGAAGGGGGAACTGCTGCGCCGGGCCTTGTTCGTCTGCATGCCCTCGCGTTATGAAGGATGGGGGATCGTGGCGGTGGAGGCGGCAGCGGCGGGCAAGGCGGTGGTCGGCACCCGGATCAGTGGCCTGGTGGACGCGGTGCGCGACGGCGAGACCGGTCTGCTGGCGGAATCGGGCGATGCGGCGGGATTGGCGGAGCGGATGCGCGGATTGCTCGACGACGGTCAGCGGCGCAAAACGCTGGGAGAGAACGGCCGCCGGTGGGCGCGACGGTTCGACTGGAACAGTCTGGCGCGGGATCAGGAAGAGGTCTATTGCAGGGCGCTGGCGGAGCGGGAATAAGAGGAGATCATGGCAAAGAAAAGGATGGCGAAAAAAGGCGTTTCCGTGGAGGAGAAGAAGGAGTCGACCGGGCCGAAGGTGTGGGAGCGGGCCTGGTTTCCGGCCGTCCTGTTCGCCCTGCTCAGCTGCGTCTATTTCTCCGGGTTCATTTTCTCCGACAAGACCGTCTCCGGGTACGACGCCTACAATCGAATGGAGACGACGTTCGAGGAGAAGCTGGAGGGGCTGGGACAGCCGCTGTGGAATCGTATGATGGGCGGTTTTCCGATATCGGAGGAGATGCGTCCGCAGTACTTCCCCACGCATCTGATCTATCTATTTTCTTCCTCTTATCTACGGCATCTGGGTTGGCGCTATATCCTCACCGTCTTTTTTGCCGGCTGGGGGATGTATCTGTATCTGCGGGAGCTGCGGGTGATGCGCTGGGCGGCGGTGTGGGGTGGTATCGCCTATATGTCGGCCCCGAGTTTTTTGAGTTTCACCTACGCCGGGCATTTTGCCAAGATGGGGGTCATCGCCCTATTGCCGCTGATGTTCTTGCTGCTGGAGCGGGGCATGCGGAGCGGCCGGTTGGTCTACTTCGCGGGCTTGGGAGCGGCGATCGGTATCGGGGCTTATTCTCCCCATTTGCAGATGCTCTACTACGCCCTGCTGGCGCTGGGGCTGTATTTCCTCTTCAGGGTGGTTCAGATCTTCCGAGAGGAGCGGAGGCGGGGCGTGCTGCGCACCGGCTGCTTTGCGCTGGCGGTCGTGCTCGGGCTGGGATTGGGGGCCGAGGGACTTTTCCCTTCCTATCTGTACACCAAGACCGAATCGAAGCGGGCTGCGGGTGAGGATGGGCAGGGGAAGAGCGCCGAGGAGCAGCTGGCGTTCGCGCAGAGCTGGTCGCTGCATCCGGAGGAGATCGGTTCGCTGCTGGTGCCCGAGTTCGGCGGCTTCGACGATTACTATTGGGGTCGCAATGGATTTAAGCACAATTCCGAGTACTTCGGAGTCCTGGTGTTGCTGCTGGCCCTGGTGGCGGTGCCGGAGATGAGGGGTCGTCCGCTGGCCCTGTTCATGGGGGGGTTGTTCGTGCTGGTGCTGGCCTATGCGCTCGGGGGACATACGCCGGTCCACTGGCTGGGCTATCATCTGCTACCGGGCGGCAAGGTGCTGCGCACGGTCGGCATGGCCGCCTCTGTCGCGACCTTTGCGGCCTGCGTCCTGGCCGGCCTGGGGCTGCAGCGGTTGCTCGAAGAAGAGGGGGACGAGGGGTTGGCTCTGCGTCGTCGCCTGCTGTATATCGGGGGATCGTTAACGGGGTTGGCGCTGCTGGTGGCGCTGGCGCCTCGGGGGGTAACCGACGTCTGGATTTCTCTTTTCTACGCCGATATTCTGCCGGCGAAACGGCAGACTCTGATGGCGGGTTACGACTGGCTGGCGCGCGGTGGATTGCTGGTGGCGCTGGTCGCCGCCGGTGGCACGTCGCTGCTCTACTTCCGTCGCAGGATGGGATTGCTGGCGGTAGTGGTCGGCCTGTGCGCGCTGGCGTTGCTGGACACCTGGCGGATCGACCGGATCTTCCTGAAATTCAGCGATCCGCCGACCGATCCGCGCGGGGACAACCGGCGCACGGTCCAGTTTCTCGAGCAGCAGGAAGGACCGTTTCGCATCTTTCCGGTGCCGGATTTCGAACTGCTGCGCCAGCCCGGCTTCCGCCTGCACGGGGTCGATCTGGTGACCGGGCATCACGATTTCACCATCCAGCGCTACGACCGTTTGCTGCGGGAATTCGGTATCGTCACCGGCCTGTTGCGGGAAAAGTATCGCAACCGGCGCGAAGTGCCCTATGGCGACGAGGAACTGCTGGCGGCGGCGCTGCCGCTGCTCAACCTGGTGAACGCCCGCTATATCGCCGCGCCCAAGGGTATCGAACTGCGCTCGGAACTCTTCCCCCCCGTTTTCGACGAGGAGCGCTTCCGGCTGTACGAAAATCGAGCGGCGCTGCCCTGGTTCTATCTGGTTCCCTCCTATCAGCTGGTAGGTGAGGAGGAGCGGGCGCTCGAGCTGCTCGGGAGCGGAGCGTTGGACCTGCGGCGGGTGGCCCTGCTAGAGCGCCCGCCGCCGGATGAACTCGGGGAGGCGGACGCGAGCGTAGAAGGGGATCGGGTCGAGCAGTTGGAATACGATCCGCACGGGGGCTACATCCGGCTGCGAACGCTTTCCGCAGGGGCGCGATTGCTGGTCGTCTCCGAGAACTACCACTCGAACTGGCGGGCTTACGTCGACGGCCGGGAGATTGAAATTCTGCGCGCCAACTATGTCTGGAAAGGTCTGTATCTGCCGGCGGGGGAGCATCTGGTCGAGCTTCGCTACCGTTCGCAGACGCTGGTATGGTCGCGCGCGGCGAGTGGGCTGAGCCTGCTGGCCATCCTGGGAATCTGCGGGGGGGAGTGGCGACGGCGGAGGGGGGCAGCTGAAGAGCCTGCGGCTGCGTAAACAGGTTTTTTTGTAGAGCAGCTGCGCAATCGCGAAAGGGCGTTTCTACGGTGTTGGCGGGCGCGGGGGATGGGGGTGTGCCTGTAGGAGAGTAAGGGGGCTGTCGCGGAGGCTGCGCGATTGAAATGGGAATTAAAGGTTGATACCGCCAGAATTTCGTCGTATTATTTATCCATATCAGGGAAAAAAGGTCTTCTTGTGTGCGGTTTTGATCTCTGTCGTTGGGGAAGGGGCATCGGTGCTGGATATTGGCATATAACCCGATGTTTATCAAGTAGATATATTTTTATTTGTGCACCGGGTGGGTTTTTCTTATGTTCTGTAAGTGAAATTACTACACAATGGTAGAAAAGTTTTCCTGCTGACAGGTCTTTTCTTTTTCCTTAAGTTTAGACCTGGTGATAAGGGTCACGGTGCCCCCGGGCTCTCGCCCCTATTTTCTGGATGAGCCAAGAGAGCGACGCTATTCTGGGATTCGGTTCTCGGGCGCTATTCGGGTGGCGGTTTTTCCGAGATTTTGTGCGTAAAAAATGCTTGACACTCATCAGCTTGGTTGATATAATTAAGCTCCGTTCTACATACGTTGCGGTTTGATGTGTCGTAAACTGTCTGTTAATGCAAAATTTCTTATGAGTTTTTGGCGAACTATGGGATGCTTTTCCAAGAGAGAAAGGAGGGCTGTGGCGCAAGATACTAGGATATCAGATCTTGGATCTCGGTTCCCTGTTCCATCTGGGAACTGGGCAGAGAGTATTGAATGCAATCTGTCATTATTAAGAGGGGAGAGCTTCTCCCTGAGGAGGAAACAATGAAGTTTACGCGTATAGCTTCTTTGATCGCTATTGCCGTGGTGCTCAGCGTCGGGCTTTTCGCTGGCAGCGCGGATGCGATCTTGGATAGCGTTAGAGTCGTCACTCCCGACAGCGGCGTCGTCAGGGGCATCGACTCCACGATCGTCGTCGAAGTCTACATGAAGACGGCGGGTGCCGATAGCGCCAATATTTCCGCGTTTGTCTGGCTCGGCACCAAAGCCACTGCCACCGGCAATGTGCTCGGTCAAGCAGTAATTGCCGATGGCGTGGACAACGGAGTGGTTGAGACGCAGGTCCAAGCGGCATTGGGGGCTGCTAACACTATCACAGGCACGACTGATAATTTCATCGCGATGAAATCGACGGTGGACAAGAGCACTTTAGCTCTCGAACTTGCTAAGGCCCGTACGGATGCCGGTCGCCTCGTCGCCATTGGTGACGCCGACTCGGTCACCGTTGGTGATGGTCCCGCGCCTCCGGGAGGCGTTGGTAAGACCTGGAAAGTCACATTCTTCTACAAGCTCTCTCCCACCGTGGGTGTGGTGGACGGCGTGACCGCTTTTGCTGCCGCCTACGATCTCAAAAATGTGGGATCCACCGAAGCTCCTGCGGGTTACCACCCGGTGCAGGCGGTCAAGCGCGGTTGGGCCACCAAGCTGAGCGGTGATCGCCCGACTCAGGTCATCACCCTCTCTGCCGTCACTGCGCGCGGTGGGTTGAAGGTCAGCGGCTTCACCGATATCAGTCCCTCCTCTGCGGGCGTTCAAACCATCGGAACGGTGCTGGGCGTTGGCGACACGGTCAAGATCGACTACGATCTGGGCACCGCCGCCTCCCAGATTCTCTTCGGCGGTCTGAAGCTGAGCGCCAAGCTCGCCGGCAAGGTCATCAGCCTGGGGCAACTGACGCAGCAGGTCGACAGCGCCTTCGTCATTATTGCCGAAGACCAGTACGCCAATATTTCTGCTGCTTCCACGCAGGGTGAGATCGCCCTCTTCCTGGCCGACCAGGCCGGCAACCTGGGCGATACCAATAAGGATATCGCGGTGCCCAGGGGTATCACCACGGCCGCGAGATTCGTTCTCGATGCCACGCGGCCCAAGATCGATTCGGCCGCCGGCGACACCCTCCTGCCGGCCGCCAACGACACGCTCTCCGACGGCACCCGGCACAGCGGGTATCCCAACGATGAGAACGTGATCACCTACAAGCTGGCCGAGGCGCTGTCCAGTCTGGCGCTTACCTTCGACAGTGCAACAGCTGCCAACGATCGGACTTACAACCTCAAATCGTCAAAGGACGGCAAGTCCAATACCACCGCGTACTTGCTGGGGGATAACGCTTTTGCCGCAGCCGGCAATAATCGCACGGTCGACCTGACCTACACGGCTGCCAGCGAACCCAGCAAGAATGTGAAGATCGATGTCGCCAACGGCACTACGCTTTCCACGTTCACCACGGGCGCGTCGCCGCTGAAGACGGGCGTGTACACGCTCAAGCTCAAGGGCACCGACGTGGCAGGCAACGCGGGCGTCGAAAAATCCGTCGCCAACGTGTACGTCGATGTCGATGACTTCAAGTTCACCGATCAGTTCCCGACGATGGCCTCCTTCGGTGCGAAGACCGCCGCCCGTCTGGATACGATCGAGGAAACCACCTCGATCATCACCTTCCAGCTGAGCGAGCCGGTCGACAGCCTCTTGATTACCTATAGAGGTATCACCGGTCCCGACGCCACCAAGAGCCGCACCCGCAAGGGGACCGGCGCCGAGTTGACCAACACGGCCAAGCTCTGGACGTTCCCGGTCGATTCGCTGAGGGACCAGACGGTTTACGAGTTGAATATCATCGCCCGCGACCTGGCGGGGAACTTCACGCTCTCCGGTCCGGACACCTTCATGTACGATACCTCTTTCGTGGTGCCGTTGATCCAGAACTTCATCATCACGGCTTCGCAGAAGGGGCTGGCCAGTCCGCTGCTCGCAGGCGCCGAAGTGACGCTGACGATCAAGGCCAACGCCAAGGTCGATTCCAGCCGCAGCGCGGTGACCTACGGCGGGGACGTGGTCCTCACGGCCGCCAGTGGCAGCGGCATCACCTTCAAGGGTGAAGGCGTCACCGATCAGGGCGGCGGCAAAGCCCTCCTGTCCGGCGACAAGTGGGCGGCCGGTGAGCGCACGGTCACGCTGAAGGATACGACCTCGGTCGATACCCTCGCAATCTCCGTGGTCGACGCGTCTTCGTCCGGTGGTCCTTACTCCGGAACGCTCGATTCGCGGATCGTCTTCAACCCGGAGGCCTACACCAAGATCATCGTCAAGGCGGACGGCCCGGCAGTTCAGGGCACGGCGTTCCCGGTCGATGTGATCCTGTCGGACAAGTTCAACAACACTCGCGTCCTCGACAATCGCTACGTCAGCATCTCGGCCAACAAGCTGGGTGTTGAGGTGCCGGTCGGCGACCTGTACATCAAGAAGGGCATGGGCTCGTTCATGGCCAAGTCCAACTGGGCCGGCGACGGCCTGGTCTTCACCGTCAAGGATTTGCTCAGCGCCAATACGGGTGCAGTGATTCACGGCATGTCTGCCGCGATTACGGTCACGCCCTCCGATGGCACTGTCGTGATTCCTCCGGGTGATGTGCTGGATGCCCCGAACACCCTCGTCGCTCAGGATTACATGGGTGCCGACGGTATGGGTGACCAGGGCGGTTTCGTCATGCTGACCTTCGACCTGTCGGAGGATCACGAGACCGTGGATGCCTATCGCATCTACCGCACGATTAAGGTCGATATGGGCCTCAATGCCGCTGGTGACGACATCGTGCCGCTGGCTGCAGCGGAAGATGCTTGGGTCGCGTGGGCCAAGGCCGACGCCATTCCGGGCGAAGGTATCGGTCGCGTAGTGGTCGCCACGCTGGACAACGTCGCCACCTTCTGGGGCATCGCTGCCGAGCGCGGCAACGAGACCACGGCTGACGATGAGGTCGCTCCTGCAGATGAAGCTGCAGCGACCAAGATCGCTTTCGCCACCGCCGAGAACGTGGGTACGCCTTATGAGCTGATGGCCAGCACTATGGTCGAAAGCAAGAAGGCTGCGCAGTTGCCCACTGGTCCGGCAATCGCTACCCTGACCCCCGAAGCGCTCGCCTACATCGAGCAGGGCATTGCCCCGCAGATGAAGAGCGTGAACGGTCTGGTGTCGCTGTCGCCGATCGTCTCGACTGAAGAGCCGGTTCGCGCCATCGACAACATCGCTCCGGAGGCGATCTCTTACCTCCGCGTGATGGATACGCCGAACGATGCCGGTTCCAGCGTTACGGTTACCTGGACCCGCTCCGAGTCCGATCGTCTCCTGCCCCGCCTGGCCGCCAACGCGGTCGGTAACGGTGCGGTCGCCGATCAGGTCGCCGGTGTGAAGGGTTACCAGATTCTCCGCAAAGCTGGCGACGGCGAATACACGCTGGTCGGCAAGGCCCTCGGGGGCGAGACTTCCTTCGCGGACGTCACCGCCCTGAACGGCGTGCGCTACAGCTACCAGGTGCGCCCGTATGACGAGGACAACGTCACCGAAACCGCGATCGAGCGGACGGCCATGGCCATCCGCAACAACGCGGCGGACAAGGACGGTCAGCCGATTTACGGTCTGTTTGGCATGGACAACAAGGTCGGATTCGACGACTTCTTCATCTTCGCGGACAACTTCGGTATGACCGCGGCTGACGAAGCCTTTGAGCCGGCTTTCGATCTCGCTCCCAGCGTCGGGCTGCCTACGATCAACTTCGAAGACTTCTTCGTCTTCGCCGACAACTTCGGTCGCAACATCGAAGCTGCCGGTAAGGTAATCCCGATGATGGCTGGTCTGAACACCGATGCGCGTCTCTACCTGGATGCCAGCGCAGAGCTGCCCCAGGTCGGCGACGATGTAGTCATCGATGTCAGCCTGGCGGACTTTGCCGAACTCCAGGGCTACGGTTTCAGCGTCAACTACGACGCCGAGTTGCTCGAGTTCGTCAAGGCAGTGTCCGTCAACGACCTTCTGGGTGAGGGTGATCTGGCTGCACCGCAGATCGTCTCCCAGACGGACGGCGAGGTCGCCATTGCTGCCTACGGTGAGGCGGTTTCGGAAGGTGATCTGGGCCTGAGCCTGGTGTTCCGCACCAAGACGGAGATCGAGGATACCTTCGTCGAGGTGACCGAGAGCGAAGTGCGCGACGGTAATTTCTCCGTCAACCAGGTCGCTCTGCCGGCGCCGATTCAGATCCAGACGCGTCCGGAGCAGTTCGCGCTCGCGAACAACTATCCGAACCCGTTCAACCCGGCGACGACCATCAAGTACGCTCTGCCGGAAGCTGCTTCCGTCAGACTGGAAGTCTTCAACGTAGTCGGTCAGGTGGTTCGCACTCTGGTGGCTGACCATCAGAATGCCGGTCGCTACGTAGTCCAGTGGAATGCTTCCGATGACAGCGGTCACAGCCTGTCCTCGGGGATCTACTTCTACCGCCTGCAGGCTGGCGGTGAGTTCCTCGAAGTCAAGAAGATGCTGCTGCTCAAGTAAGCAGAGGCAATACTCGATACTGAGATGGGACCTCAACCGAGGTCCCATCTCAGTATAGGTCGAAAATGGTAATCTTAAATCCTTTTGACATAGGAGAGACAACCATGCAGAACAGCGTGCGCAAGACATTACCACTTGCCATCGCCTTCTTGCTCGTCCTGTCGGGCGCCGCTTTTGCCGGAGACAACGCCGCCGTCGTTCTATCGCTCGATACCCCAGCTGAGTTTACGGGTATAGAGGGCGGGGGCACGGTCGACGTGACGCTCTCGGCTGCGGGATTGGTCGGTGCCAAGCAGTTCGACATCATTTTAGAAGTAGCTCCAGCCGACGCTTTCGATCTGACTGCCACGACCTTCGCGCACAACGCGGCTAAGTTCACCATTTCCCCCGGCGTCGAGTTTCCCGCTGCCGGTCAGGTGAAGAGCGGCGCTGCGAGTTTTGGTGCGGCGGTCGATGGAGATGAACTGATGGGTACCTTTACCCTGAAGACGGCGGACAGCTACACAACAGATATAGAAGCGACGATCAAGGTCGTTCGCTACTCGGTCGGACCGACTTCGACCAACAGGGACGTCTTTGACGAGGCCGCCTTGGCCCTGAGCATCACCGTCAATCCGCCGGCGCCTCCCATTCCTCCAGTGGCCGGAACGTTGACGCTGCCTTATGCCACGGCGGAGGTAGAGGAGATTCTGCAGGACGAGGCAAAGTCTGCGAAGCTCAAGGAGGATATCAGGACCGTACTGGCCGCTCAGTTGAGCATCTCTATTGAGCGCATCGTCATTACGGGGCTCCGTGCAGGCAGCCTGATCGTCGATTACGAGATCCTTGGAGATCCGGATCCTGCAGCACCGACTGGCGAAGAGCTGGTGGCCAGTCTGGATCAGCTGGTTGCCGATGACCCGGGGACGATCTTCACGGCAATTGAGGAGGGCACTGATCTCGAGGAGATTGGCGAACCGACTCTGAGCGCTGGTCCGATCACCGACGCCAGCCTGGATTATTCAGCTGTCGGCGAGGGCAGCAGCACCGACGGCAGCGCCGGCGAGGTTACCTTCTCGGTGAATTTCACCGACAACACCGCCGCCGCCGCCGCAGGACAGGCAGTTAGCTGGGCCATCACCAACAACGGTTCCGAGACTGTGTACGTTCTCGGCGAGGGGGAAGTCGCCGCCGGGGGCAATCTGACCGTCGAAGTCGCCACGGGCGCGGATGGCAGTTCTGCCATTTCTCTGGACGCCGAAGGGGGCAAAGCGGCCGGCACGACCAGCATTGCGGCAGTGGCCAGCGTCACGGCTGCCAATTCCGCAGGGGTCGAACAGGCTCTGAGCGTTTCGTTTGCCGCTACCTGGGACGTTCCGGTGGCTGCCGAGCTGGCCAGCTTTGCCGGCGCGGTCACCCCGGATGACGGGGTGCTGCTGCAGTGGACCGTAGCTTCGCAGTCCAACAACCTGGGCTGGGAGGTCTTCCGCAGCACCGACGACGTCGTCTTCGAAAAGGTGGGCGATCTGGTGATCGGTGACGGCACTTCCGACGAGTTCAAGTCCTACAGCTTTACCGACGGCGAACTGCCCGTGGCCGACGTCCTGTACTACTACCTGAAGCAGGTAGACCTGGACGGCACCACGGCCCGTTCCAGCGTGATCGAGGTGGTGCTGGCAGCGACGGCGGTGACGCAGCAGGCGCTGCCCACGGCCAACGCGCTGCAGCAGAACTACCCGAATCCGTTCAACCCCGAGACGACGATCAGCTTCGATCTGAGCACCGAATCGATGGTTACGCTGACCGTCTACAGCATGACGGGGCAGATGGTTCGGACGCTGGTCAGCGATCGGGCCATGGGCGCCGGTCAGTACAAGAGCGTCTGGGACGGTCGGGATGAGAACGGTGCCAAGGTTGGTAGCGGTGTCTATTTCTACCAGCTGAACGCCGGTGACTTCACGGCTAAAAAGAAGATGACCTTGCTCCAGTAAGTCATCTCTGGCATCATTTGCACGAGGAAGGGCCGTTGGATCTCAACGGCCCTTCCTTTATTTTACGTTCAATTTGCATTGCGGGGAATGCACAGCGATGAAGATCAGCGTCCTTTTTTTTGCTTCAATCAGGGAGATCGCAGGCTGCAAGGAGATGGAGTGGGATATTCCCGAGGGCACCTGCGTGGGGGAGTTCCGGAGGGATCTGGTCGATCGCTTCCCCGGTATGGCCGCTCTGGAGAAGGTGCTCTCCGTAGCGGTAAATGCCGAATACGCGGATGATGAGATCGTGCTGATGCCCGATGCCGAGGTGGCCCTGATACCTCCGGTGAGCGGAGGGGGCCATGTTTGAGATTACAGCGGATCCGATCGATCCCGATGTTCTGTACCGACGGGTCCTCCGGGACTACAACGGCGCGGTGGTCACCTTTGCCGGCGTGGTGCGCGACCACACCGGTGACAAGCGCACGGAGTACCTGGTCTATGAAGCGTACGCCGAGATGGCCGAAAAGAAGATGGCTGAAATCGGCGCGGAGGTGAAGGAGAGGTGGGATATCGAGGACATCGCCATTCTGCACCGGGTCGGCCGTCTGGAGATCGGCGAGACAAGCGTGCTGATCGCCGTGGGTAGCCCTCATCGCGGCCAGGCGTTTGAGGCGTGTCGCTATGCGATAGACCGTCTCAAGGAAATGGTGCCGATCTGGAAAAAAGAGGTGGGCGAGGATGGAGAGTCGTGGATCGAAGGGCCTGGAAGCGGGCAAGGCGAGGCCTGAATCGTGCTCGCAAATTTCAGCTGGCTGATTCGGGAGCGAATCGCCGGGATGGGGCGACCGGGTGGGTGGGGGGGGTTTGAGCAGCTGATTGAGGAAATGGAGTTGCTGCGTCAGCAGGGGATTCGCGCCATCGTCTCTTTGACGGAGGAGGCGCTTCCCGTCGATCTTCTGCAACTGCAGAAGATGACCTATCTGCATTTGCCTGTAGCGGATATGCAGGCTCCAACCCTCGAGGATATTGCCGCTTTTGCGGAGTTCGTCGCGGCGGAAGAACGGGCCCAAAGACCAGTTGTCGTGCACTGTGGAGCGGGAATGGGCAGGACGGGAACGATGCTGGCGGCCTATCTGGTGGGCTGCGGCTGTGAAGTGCGCGAGGCGATAGAGCAGGTGCGGCGCCAAAGACCCGGCTCTATCGAAACCCGGGAACAGGAAGCCGTCCTTTTTGCCTATGCGGCTTACGTGAAGAGCAAAGAGAAGGAGAGGCGTTGAGGTCGGCGGCGGTGTCTGAGCCGGAGAATTGTGGAAAAGGGGAGCTAAAATGCTCGCCTCGATCGGTTTATATAAATTACTATAGCGGTTGACAGTTGAGGTTTACATATATAAATTGAGTAGTGTCATTTGCCGGAGAGTTCGGCGAATGACGGTTTATTCATTGGACTGCCCATCCACTCAAACAACTCGAATTACCACTAAAAGGGGGGGGAGGTTTAGGATGGAAACCAATTATCCGACATGCCTCAAGTGCTCTCAGGGTGTTCTCGTGCCTCTTTCCGATTACGGAAGGGATGGCGCTGCTATCCACTATAAAGCCTGGGCCTGTACCAATCCAGACTGTGGATTCCACATCAGGATAGACAACGGAGAGCTGAGTCTCGGCAAGGAGTTAAAGGAGTCCTATAAGTAGCGCGCTCCACTCCTTCTGCTCGGAATCTCTCTCTATCCGGGGTGTTGCCTTTGGATAGCACTCATTGGGATCGATCATGAGGCACAGTTTGCGCTGTGCAGATTGCAAAAGGCTCTCTTGTTCAGAGAGCCTTTTCTTCTCTCTATAGGGCGCTGTTGAAGAAGATCAATTGGGGAAATTGGGGAATCAGAGCCGGAGCGCTGGCGCTGGCTTTCTTCCTGTGGTTTTACGCGGTAACCGAACACCTCTACGAAAAGGAGGTGTTCGTTCGTCTGCAGGTAGAGCCGCCGCCGGCTTTGAGAGCCCAATCGAGAGAAATTATCGTCGCCAATTTGTTGCCCGAGTACGTGCGCGTTTCGGTCTCGGGCCTCGGCAGGGACTTGCTGCAGTTGGATGGCGACGATTTCATCCTGCGTCTGCAGGCGGAGGGAGCCGCGGGAAGCGCCCGTTCCTATCGGTTGACTCCGGCGATGGTCGAGAATCGGACTACCGATCTGGAGATCGGAATCGAAACGATCGTCGAGCCGAGGGAGATCCAGGTCACTCTGGATTGGCGCGATGTGCGGGAGGTGCCGATCAGGCCTCTGGTCGAATTGGAGATAGCGGAAGCCCACGTCCAGGTTGGAGAGATCGGACTCGAGCCGCGAACGGTCAGGATTTCCGGTCCCAGCAGGCAGATCGACCAGGTCGCCTACGTCGAGACCGATTCGCTGATTCTGCGCGGCGTGCGGGAAAACGTCGATCACCAGCTCCTTCTGCATTCTCCTCTGGGGATGCCGGCCAACCTGGATCCGAGGTATGTAAGGGTGCAGGCCAACGTGCAGATTCTCGCCGAACATCCCTTCGCCCGGATTCCAGTCAAGGTGCGCCATGCCGGGGGACGTAAGATAGGAGTGGAGCCCCCGACCGTACAGGTGAAGGTGCGGGGGGGGTTCGACATAATCGCCCATCTGGACGCCGAAAAAGACCTGGAGTTGTTTGTCGATTACAGGGACTTCGTCGGAGAAAACCTGGTCATCCTGAGTGAGAGCAGCTCCCTTTTCGAGGTCGTCGAGATTATCCCCCCCCAGGTCGCCCTGGTAGAGCGGTGAGAGGTAGTTGATGCTGGTCCTGGGTATCGAGACTTCCTGTGATGAGACCTCTGCCGCGGTCATCGATGAAAAATTTGCGGTGCGGTCGAACGCGATCCTCTCCCAGCAGGACCACGCCGCTTTTGGTGGGATCGTCCCCGAACTGGCGTCCCGAGCGCACATGCGGGCTTTGGTGCCGATCGTCGATGAGGCTCTGGAGCAGGCAGGGGTCGACCTGGGAGACATAGACGGGATCGCGGTCACCAGGGGACCGGGGCTGGTCGGTTCGCTCATAGTGGGACTATCGCTGGCCAAGGGGCTGGCGCTCGCCGTGGGGAAGCCACTGATCGGCGTTCACCATCTGGAGGGGCATATCTTCTCCAATCGAATCGAAAACGGTATTCGGGCGCCGTTTCTGACGCTGCTGGTCTCGGGTGGCCACACCGAATTGGTGCAGGTGGTGGAATGGGGGCAGTACGAAATTCTGGGGCGCACCCGGGACGATGCGGCCGGGGAGGCGTTCGACAAGGTGGCCAAACTTCTCGATCTGCTCCCCTCAGAGGGAGTAGTAGTGGGAGGTCGAGTAGTGGCCGAATGGGCGGAAAGAGGAGATCCCGAGGCAATAGCATTCCCCCGGGGGTTGAGCGGGGAGGAGACCTTTGATTTCAGCTTCAGTGGCCTGAAGACCGCTGTTTTGAACTACGTGCGCCAGCTCAGCGCCGACGAGCGCCAGGCGCAGCTAGCGGATATCGCAGCCAGTTTTCAGGCGGCCGTCGTCGACGTGCTGGTGGCCAGGACGGTCGAGGCGATGGAGCGGACCGGTGCCGAAGCTGTGGCGTTGGCGGGAGGAGTCGCCGCCAATCGCAGCCTGCGCGACCAGATGCGCGCCCGGGTCGAGAGGGGAGGGGGATGCTTCCACTGTCCTCCGCCTGTGCTGTGTACGGACAATGCGGCCATGATCGCTGCGGCCGGCCTCTTCCACCTGACTCGGGGGGTGCGCTCGGGGTTGGAACTCGATGCCGCGCCGCGCCTGAGCTTGTGATGACCAGACCAGCGCGCTGCGATGGCTGAGTGGCTCGACATTCAGTTCCACCTGGAAGGGAGCCATATATTCCCCGCTCTCCTACCCCTGATCGGCGGTTTCATCTACTACATCTATCGACGCACGCATCCGGCCGGGGGGAACCTCGAGCGCGCGTTGCTGATTGGCTTGCGATGCGCAGCTGTCGGGCTGCTGCTGCTGGTCCTGGCCGAACCAGTGCTCAATCTGTGGAAAAAACAGGTGGTGCGTCCCCTGTTTTTACTGCTGGTGGACACGAGCACCAGTATGGCTACCGAAGAGGAGGGGACGCGGCGCCTGGATCGGGTCGCGCAGATGTTGGGGCACGAGGAGTGGGGGAAGGCCCTCGAAGGGGCGATCGTGCGTGCCTGGGGGTTTGCCGAAGAACCTTACAGCCTGTCTCCGGACAGGCTGGCCGATCCGAGCGTGGGCGGCAAGGCGACCGATCTCTCCAGCGCGCTGACGATGAGTCTCGATCAGGTCTCTGAGCGAGACCATTTACGGGGGATTATCCTCGTTTCCGATGGTATTCACAACCTGGGTCCGGACCCGATCAGGACGGCAGCGGACATCGGCACTCCCGTCTATGCGCTGGCAGTGGGGAAAAGGGAGAACCCGGCGGATATCCAGATCGTCCAGGCTGGTGCCGTCGGGGTGGGATACGTCGGCCAGCGGCTGAACATCCAGGCGGAGGTGCGCGCCTGGGGGTACGCTGGCCGGGATGTGGAACTGCTGCTCTACGAGGGAGAGCGATTGATCGACCGGCAGCAGATCGCTCTTGGAGAGGAGAGCCAGGCCCGGCGCGTCTCCTTCACGGTCAGGCCAGAAGCGGCCGGGGCGCACATATACCGGCTTTTGATCCCGCCGATCGAGGGGGAACTTTTCCGCGACAACAACGAAGCGCTGGTCTTCACCCGGGTGCTCGAAGAGCGCATCCAGGTGCTGCTGATGGCCGGGGGACCGAGTCCGGATCTGGCGTTTGTGCAGCGGGCGCTGGCGGCCGATTCGAATATCGTCGTCGACAGCTGGGTGCAGAAGGACGGCCAGGCGTTCTATCATGGAACAGTCGATGCGGAACGGGACTTCGAAGATCGGGATGTAGTGGTTCTGCTCGACGTCGGCGCGCAGTTTTTGGGAGGAGAAATCGCCCAGCGGCTCCGGAAGAGAGTTCAAAAAGGGGTGGGGTTGCTCTTCGTGGGAGGGAGCAGGACCTTCCGGGAGTGGGATCGGTCCGGGCCGCTGGCGGCTGTGCTCCCGGTCGAGATTGAGCGTTCCAGTCTGTTTTTCTCCGATCGGGAGATTCCCCTGCAGCTCAGTCCGGAGGGAGAGCACCATCCGGTGGTGCGCCTCCAGGCGGAAATTGAGGGGAGCGATCCATGGCGCCAACTGCCCCCCCTCCTGGGGTATTTGCCCATTTCCCAACGGCGCCGGCACGCCATACCCTTGATCGAGGGGGCGGAAGGGGCGCATCCGCCGATCATAGTGGCCGGTACGAGCGGGGAGGGTAAGGTCATCGTCGCGCTGTCGGCCTCTTTCTGGCGACTCGATCTGCTGAGCAGCGGGGTCGAAGGAAGGCCACAGACGATCAGGGAGTTCTGGTGGAATGCGGTCAAGTGGCTGGCCATCCAGACCCAGGAGGGTCGAGTGCGGGCGTCGACCAGCCGGCAGGTATATCGCTCTGGAGAGCAGGTCGTCTTCGCCGCTCAGGTTTTCGACGAACTGTTGCGCCCGCAGGAAGAGGCCAGTGTGCAGATCTCCCTGGATCAAAAGGGGGGCGAATTTCAGCTGCTGGAGCAGGGGCAGGGGCGCTATCGAGGTGAGTGGGCCGGTTTGGAGCCCGGAGAATATGCGTATAAGGTCCGTGCCTACGCCGGAGGGACGCTCATCGGCACAGACGAGGGGCGCTTTATCGTCGAACGACACAGCGTTGAATCGATAGATGTGAGGGCAGATCTCTCTTCTCTGAGCGAGATGGCCCGGGTAAGTGGAGGCAGGCTTCGCCTCCTGGCCGACTGGCGCGAGATGCTCGATCTGCTGCCGCTGCAGAAGCGGTTGGTAGAAGAGGAGGAGACATTGTCGCTGTGGGGTCAGAATTGGGTTCTGGCTCTCGTCGTCGCGCTGCTGGCCCTGGAGTGGATTCTCCGCAAGCGCCGGGGCATGATCTGACACGGGCATCTCTCCGCCCATCAGGGGGTGCAGAATAGCGCGATTTTGCTTACTATTGTCAGTATATCCAGGGTGGGAAACCGGGACAGACGGTGTCTCTCGATGGTCTTGACGGGCGTCGAGAGTGGATATGGGGAGGAACGTACAAAAAGGGTATCGGGTGTTTTCTGTCGAGTCTCTCCATAACCGGTTTCACCATTTCATCCAATCTGCCGCCGTTCCCCGATGGCGCGATCTTTGATGGCCCGCAGTTACGACGGTCCCAGACGTCGTGACGGCGGTTTCTGTATGACTTTAGTCGAGTTCCTCTCCCCAATGGAACTCGGAGGTCGAGATATGTCCCATTGTCTCCCCTCCCCTTTCCCCTGTTCGGCGTCCTCTGCTTTTTCTGAATTTTTTTGATTCCTGCTGCCGATTCGCGGCAAGGATGGAGCGATCGAGGTATGGCTGAGTTTGTCAACAAGTTCGTCAAAGGGAAGAAAGGTGCCCAGGCGAGCGGGGTGCTGCTGCTCGGGCTGAGTATCTTCCTGCTCATCAGCCTGGTGTCCTATTCGGCCCACGACTATCCCAATTCCAGTAAACCGCCCGGTGAAGGGGTCAATTGGGGTGGGCGCATCGGGGCGTATCTCTCCTACGGAACGTTCATGGGAATAGGCTATGCGGCGTACGTACTGCCGCTGTTGGCGCTGCTGTGGGGTTGGAACAGGCTGCGCTATCAGCCGGCGACTCCCGCAGCATATCGGAGCGTGGGGTTGCTCTGCATGGCGCTGCTCTTCAGTATCGGTTCAGGTTTGCCGACCTATTCCGCGTACACCGCATTCAAGATGGGTGGCTGGCTGGGGACGCAGACCAGCAGCGTTCTTCTCATACCCTATGTAGGGAGGATAGGATCGGCGATTTTTCTCGGTGCGCTGTTTATCGCCGCGCTGATCTTAAGTACTGATATTGATTTGCGTCCGCTGCTCAAGCCGATAATCTGGGGGGGGCGCGGTTCTCGCCGCGCGGCCGACTGGTTTGCGCGGTTCCCCGAACGCTTCAGGGAATACATGGAGAGACGCCGGGAGGCGCGGGACGAGGAACCCGAGGAGGACGAGGAAGATGTCGCGGAACCTTTACCTGAGATCGACCGTCTCCCCTCTATAGGGAGAAGCGGTGGGGAAACGCCCGAGATCGAATCTCTGGAGGATCTCACACCCTCAGAGGAAGAGTCACCCGTAGCGGAAGCGGAACCGGTGGCAGAGAGGGAGAAGAGCGGGGGGAAGAATGGACGGGTAAATCGAGCATCGGGGAAGGAAAAGCAGGCCGCTGCCGTCCCGCCGGTCGCTGCTCCCCGGGCGGGGAAAAAGAAAGTGGGAGGGCGGTATAAGATGCCCGCTATAGGACTCCTCGATGAGATTCCCGACGAACAGGGGAAGCTCGACGAGGAGTCACTGCTGGCGAACGCCCGGCTGCTCGAAGAGGCGTTGAGCAATTTCGACGTGGCTGGCAAGGTGGTGGAAGTGAGTCCGGGGCCAGTGGTCACCCGCTACGAAGTAGAGCCGGCTCCAGGGGTCAAGGTAAATCGGATCGTGACGCTGTCCGACGATCTGGCGCGGGTCATGAGTGCCACCGGCATCCGCATCCAGGCACCGGTGCCCGGCAAATCGGTTGTGGGGGTTGAGATTGCCAACAAGCAGCGCGAGACGGTCTATCTGCGCGAGATTCTGGAGTCGAAGAGCTTTCGCCGGGCCGACTCTAAGCTGACGATGGTGCTGGGGAAGACGATCTCCGGAGACCCTTTCGCCACCGATTTGACAAAGATGCCCCATCTGCTCGTAGCCGGAGCCACGGGGGCGGGCAAGAGCGTGTGCATCAACTGTCTGATATGTAGCATTCTCTTCAAATCGAAACCGGACGAGGTGCGTTTCCTCATGGTCGACCCAAAGGTGGTCGAATTGACCATGTACAACGATATTCCCCATCTGCTGGTGCCGGTCGTCACCGACCCGAAGAAGGCTTCCGAGGCGTTGAAATGGGCGGTGGCGGAGATGGAAGTCCGCTACAAGAAGCTGGCCAAGCTGGGGGTGCGTAATCTGGCCGATTACAACAGCAAGCTCGAGCGGCTGAATCAGGAGGAACGGGAGGAGGGGTTGGAGCCGGAGGCACCGATACCCTACATCGTGATCGTCATCGACGAGTTCGCCGATTTGATGCTGACAGCGCCGGCCGATGTGGAGACTTCGCTGATGAGTCTGGCCCAGAAGTCGCGGGCGGTGGGCATCCACATTATCCTGGCGACCCAGCGACCGTCGGTGAATGTGATCACCGGCGTGATCAAGGCGAACTTTCCGTCGCGCATCGCCTTCCAGGTAGCCTCGAAGACCGACTCGCGGACTATTCTGGATTTGAACGGGGCCGAGCGACTGCTGGGTCGGGGCGATATGCTCTTTCTTCCCGGTGGCCAGGGGGAACCGATTCGCGTCCACGGGGCCTTTGTCTCCGGCGAGGAGACCGAGCGTCTGGTGGAGGCGATAAAGAACACGGAGTATGCTGCCGAGGAAGTTGCCATCTTTGCCGATCCTGCGGATATTAAATCGGGCCGCGAGGAACAGGACGAACTGTTCGACGAAGCGGTGCGTCTGGTGGTCGAGGCGCAGCAGGCTTCCACCTCTTTTCTGCAGCGGCGCATGAAGGTCGGATATTCGCGGGCGGCGCGGTTGATGGACGAACTGGAGACGGCCGGTATTGTCGGACCAGCGGAAGGAGCCAAACCGCGCCAGATCTTGATCGATGGGGAGGAACTGGACGAAACCGAAGACGAGGAGCTGGCCGCAGGTTGATGGGCAAGCGTCGAAAGATGAGCTGTAAAAGCGTTCTGAGCGCCGCGCTGGCGCTTCTGATCTTTTCCCTTCCCTATCGGGCCGAGGGAATTACCGGTGCCGAAGTGATCGAAAAGGTGCAGGAGAAGCTGGCCGAGTACAAGACCTTTTCCGCCCGCTTCGAAAAGCAGTTCTACTGGGCGATTCTCGACAAGAGGAGGAGCCGCCAGGGTAGGATCTACATGCACCGGCCCGCCCGTTTCCGCGTAGAGGTGGAGGATGGTGACCTGGTCGTCGCCGATGGCCAGGCGATCTGGGCGTACGTAAAGAAGAACGTCCAGGTGGTCGTCAGTCCCTACCGAGGAGAGCTGAAGACGCCCTGGGAAGTGCTGTTCGACTACGCCGAGAGTTACGCGCCGATTGCGATAGAGGAAGTAAAACTGGACGGGCGATCCTGCTATCTGGTCAGTTTGGAACCGGAGATCGCCAATTCCAGAATTGCCCAGATGAAGATCTGGGTAGATCGCAAGCGCTGGTTTCTATTGAAGGTCGAACAACTGGAGACCAATGACAACGTCACTACCTACATCCTCAAAGACCACAAGACGAATAAAAAGCTCGAAGAAGCCCTCTTCCGATTCACGCCGCCCGAGGGGGTCGAGGTGATCGACAGAAGGGATTCGGGGTTGGGGGAATGAGCGCGCGGATGGGTCGACCTGCAGCGCCTGGGGGATGGATGCGCCTGGGTATACTGCTGATTTTGCTGCCTTTCGGTGTACAGGCGCAGGAGAAGGTGTGGGTCTTTTTCGCCGATAAACCGGATGGTGCGGGGAGTCGCCTTCTCTGGCAGGATGGGAGCGGCGATCACAGCGATGCGGAGCTGGATCTGCCGATCGACTCCGAATACGTGCATCGGCTCCAGGAGATGGACATAGTCCCGGTTTTGCGCTCGCGCTGGTTCAATGCGGTCAGCGTCGAAGTTGCGGAGGTCCAGCAGCGCTGGCTCGAAGCGCAGTCGTTTGTGCGCCGCGTTCAGCCGGTGCGGCGGATGCGCCGGCCGCAGCTTTTGCCCGAGACAGCGATCGGTCCGGCCTCTGCCAAAGCGGCCTCTGCCCTCGACTACGGCCCCGCTTTCGATCAGCTGGCTCAGATCGGCGTGGTCGAGCTACACAGTCTGGGCTACGACGGAGACGGGGTGCGCATCGCCATCATCGACAACGGCTTTCACTACGTGCACGACAGTTTTGCACAGCTCGAAGTCGTGGCCGAGCGGGATTTCGTCAACGGTGACGATGTGGTGCTCGACGAGCCGGATCAGCCGGTGACCGGGGACGAGACGAGGTCGGTGCAAAATATCCACGGCGCCCAGGTGTTGTCGCTGCTGGCCGGGTACGAGCCCGGACGTTTCATCGGGGTGGCGCCGCGGGCGGAGTACATTCTGGCCAAGACCGAGGACAATCGCATAGAACTGCCGATCGAGGAGGATCGCTGGATCGCCGGTCTGGAGTGGGCGGACAGCCTGGGGGCGGACGTGGTCAACAGTTCGCTCGGGTACAATCTCTGGGACGACGGCAGTGGCTACACCTACGAAGATCTCGACGGCGCCACTGCCCTGACCAGTATAGCGGCGGAGCTGGCGGTGCGCCGGGGTATCGTCGTGGTCGTGGCGGCGGGCAATGAAGGAGATAACTCCTGGCGCTACGTGACGGCGCCGGCCGACGCTCCCGGCGTGATCAGCGTCGGTTCGGTCGATGTGCCGACGCCCGGGGTGCGGGAGCCGCTGCTGGCTGCCTCCAGTTCACGTGGACCGACCGCCGACGGCCGCATCAAGCCGGACGTGGTAGCTCCCGGGCAGTGGGTGGTGGCGGCGGATATCCGTGGTGGTGACTATGTGCGCGTCAACGGCACTTCCTTTGCTTCGCCGATGGTGGGTGGGGTATGCGCCCTGCTGCTCCAGGCCCATCCGACCTGGTCGCCCGCCGAGGTGCGGGAGGCGCTGCAGCAGTCGGCGACCGATCTGGGTGAGGCTGGCCCGGATACGGCTTACGGCTGGGGAATGGTCGATGCTCTGGGGGCGAGCGGTCTGCAGCTGCAGCGACCGGAGAGTTTGCTGGCCGGGAATCCATTTCCCAACCCGGCGTCCGGGGAGGCGATCCACTTCCCTTTGGTGTTGAACGACCGGGAGGATGTGGAACTGCGCATCTTCGATCTTGCCGGCGGTCTGGTTGCCGCTGTCGAGAGAAGCCTGGTGGCCGGCGACTACACTGCGCCCGGACGAGCCCTGCGCTGGGAGATTCCCCGAGAACTGGCGGACGGGCTCTATTTTTATTTGATGCAGACTTCCTCCCTTTCGCGTTCGGGTAAGTTCGCCCTGGTCCGTCAGCGCTCCCAGGTTGATCGACAGCCCTGAAAAAAGGGTTTTTATAGCTCCTCATTTATTGAAGATTTTTTCGAGTGACATGCTGAAACCTCCGACCTCGAAGAAAGAGCGGCTCGACGCCAGGATGAAGACGCTCAATCGCCTGGTGCTCATGGGGGTCTTCATTCTGCTGCCGCTCTACCTGATCATCCGCTTCACGGGCGGTTCGACCGAAAAATTGCAGGAGCTGCCCGATATCATCGACCGGATCAAGACGCCGATCATCTGGGAAGTGCCCGAGGGAGGGGTAAAGTATCTGAACTTCTTCCGCGGAGAGCCGGAAGAAGGGCACAAATTCGTCCTGGTGCACGTCCGCATGGAAGCGCGCATGAAGATCGGTTTTCCCCTAGTGCCGAAATGCTTCAGGCTGGTCGACGATCAGAATACGCGCTATTATCCCCTAGGGCATTCGCCGATCTTCATCGAATACTCGGACGAGCGCTTTCTCGAGCAGGGGGAAGTGTACGAGGGGGATCTGCTGTTCGAGATCCCGCGAGAACGGCAGTCCGTCAATCTGCTGTTCGACCGCTACAAAGAGTGATATCCCCACGGATTCAGCGGACGATGGGAATCGTGGGTTCATGCCGTAAAGTTCTATTAAGGTTCTGCAAAGGAGAGATCGCCATGCCCTTAGCCGAAGATCTGCAAAACTATCGGGAACGCCTCGAACGTCTGCGAGGCTATCTTTGACTTGGATGGCAAGAAGCAGCGGCTGGCCAAAGTCGAGGAACAGATGGCCAGCAGCGATTTTTGGAACGACCGCCAGCGCGGCGAGAAGATCTCCAAAGAGGCGCGTCTGCTCAAGGATTCAATAGTTTTTTGGGAGGGGCTGAAAGGGCAGCTCGAGGACCTGGATGAACTGCGGTTGATGGCTGCCGAGGAGGATGAGGATGAGGAGACGCTGGCGGAGCTCGAGTCGGAGGGAGCCGAACTGGCCATCAAGGTCGACGATCTCGAATTCCGCACCATGCTGAGCGATAAAGACGATCCGAAAGACGCGATTCTGGTCATCCACTCCGGCGCCGGTGGCACCGAAGCGGCGGACTGGGCCGAAATGCTGATGCGCATGTACTCGCGCTGGTGCGAGCGCAACGACATGCAGTGCAATATCATGGACATCGCACCGGGAGACGAGGCGGGAATCAAGGGGGTGACGATCGAGATCAAAGGGGACTATGCGTACGGCTATCTCAAAGCGGAGGGGGGCGTCCACCGTCTGGTGCGGATCTCTCCCTTCGATTCCAACAGCCGCCGCCACACCTCTTTTGCCTCGGTCTTCATCTATCCGGAGGTGGATGAAAAGGTCGAGGTCGATCTGAAAGACGAAGATCTGCAGATCGACGTGTACCGCGCCGGCGGCGCCGGTGGTCAGCATGTCAATAAAACTTCGTCGGCGGTCCGCATCACCCACCTCCCGACCGGGATCACGGTCCAGTGCCAAAACGAGCGTTCGCAGCTCAAGAACAAGGGTACGGCGCTAAAGGTGCTGGCCGCCCGGATCTACCAGCACCACAAGGAGGAGGAGCAGAAAAAGATGGATGTGGTGGAGAGCGCCAAGAAGAGCATCGACTTCGGCAGCCAGATCCGCTCCTACGTCTTCCATCCCTACAACATGGTGAAGGACCATCGCACCGATTTTGAAACGGCCAACGTGCAGGCGGTGATGGACGGGGATATCGACGGCTTCATGAAGGCGTTTCTGACGCAGCAATAGGGTTGAGGAATTGGTGTTCTGTCAATTTTTTGACAGAATTGCTATCAGCAACCTTGCAGGAAATTCTAATATTTACGCGATTTCCAATTACCGAGATTGGAGTTGACGTTTATTGGTCCCGTACGAACTCTTCATCGCCAGGCGCTACCTGCGCTCCAGCAGGAAGACCGGTTTTATTTCGATCATCACCTATATGGCGATCGGCGGTGTCGTGCTGGGGGTGGCCGCACTGATCATCATCCTGTCGGTGACCAACGGTTTTTCCGGAGAAGTGCAGAATCGCCTGATCGGGATGAACGCCCACGTGACCGTCCGTCGCTTTGACGGAGAGGTGATGTTGAACTATCGGGAGCTGCTGGACCGGTTGAGGGAATTCCCCGAGGTGGTGGGGATTGCGCCGGTGGTCGACAGCAAGGTGATCATTGCCTCTAAGCGCAATCTGCACGACTACGATGGCTGCCTCCTCTGGGGGATCGATCCGGAGAGTTTCGGCAGCGTCTCCGATATGCCGGAGCACCTGCAATACGATCCGGACAACGAACTCATGCTCGGGGACCTTCCGGATAAAAAATATCCCGGTATTGTTCTGGGCGAGCAGCTGGCCAATCGCCTGAGGGTAGGCCCGGGCTCCGAGGTGTTTCTGATGACGCTGAGGAATGTGGACCTGGAGGATGCGGTGATGGATGGTTTCAAGCCGCACCTCAGGCCGTTTTTAGTGACCGACACCTTCGAGAGCGGCATGTATCAGTACGACGACCAATTCGCCTTCATCGCCCTCGAAGACGCCCAGCGGATCCTGGATTTGGAAGATGGAGCCACTCACATCCACATCAGGGTCCAGGATGTGCATCGCGCCACCCAGGTCAAGGAGGCGCTGCAGGAGGAGATGGGTTACCCTTACCGGGTAACCGACTGGAGTGATATCTTCCCGGAGTTCTTCAACTGGATCAAGCTGGAAAAATGGGCGATCTTTATTGCCCTCAGTCTGATCATCCTGGTGGCGGCTTTCAACATCATGTCGATTCTGTCGATGTCGATCCTCATCAAGACGCCCGAAATCGGCATTCTGCGCGCTATGGGCAGCACCACGCGCAGCATCCGGCGGATCTTCATGTATCAGGGGCTGGTAATCGGCGTGGTCGGCACCGTCTTCGGCTGTCTGACCGGTTTTGTCATCTGCTACCTGCAGCAGCGCTTCGAGCTCATCTCCCTTCCCGGAGACGTGTACCTGATCAACTCTCTGCCGGTCGACATGGAGCTACTCGACTTCCTGCTGGTCGCGGCCGTGAGTCTGTCGATCTGTCTGCTGACATCGGTATACCCGGCGCGCAAAGCTTCCGCGTTGATGCCGGTGGAGGCGATTAGATATATTATGTGAGGGGAAAAGCCGAGGTGATGGACGATAGCGATAGAGAGGCGGTCCTGCGAGCCCGGAGCCTGCGCAAGGTCTATCGGACCGGCGGCGGCGATCTGGAGATCCTCAAGAGTGTCGATCTGGAGGTGAAAAGAGGAGAGCTGGTGTCGATCATGGGTGCCTCCGGAGTGGGCAAGAGCACGTTGCTACATCTCCTGGGAACCCTCGATCGGCCGACGGCCGGAGAGCTGGCAATCAGGGGGATGGATGTGCTGAGTCTACCCGAGGTGGAGCTGGCCGCGTTTCGCAATCGGCACATCGGCTTCATCTTCCAGGTGCACCATTTGTTGCCGGAGTTCACGGCGCTGGAGAATGTGATGATGCCGGCGATGATCGCCGGCACGCCCACGCCGGAGGCAGAGGCGGTCGAACTGCTGAGCCGAGTGGGGCTGGAACAGCGGCTGCATCATCGGCCCGGAGAACTGTCCGGGGGGGAGTGTCAGCGGGTGGCCGTGGTGCGGGCGCTGGGGATGAGACCGCAGGTGGTTCTGGCCGACGAGCCTTCGGGCAATCTGGACGAGGGAACCAGCCAGGTTCTGCATCATCTGATTCGGGAATTGGCGCAGGTGTACGATCAGGCGTTCGTGATCATGACGCATGACCGGACGCTGGCAGATAGCGCAGATCGCGTGGGGAAGTTGGAGGCGGGTTTGCTCCATATTTAGCACACCTCTGGTACCGGCGGATCAGGCTGGTGGAGTGATATTGGCCGGTTACCTGCGATGATGGAGAAGTCGATATGAAGTGCGAAATGTGCCACAAGAGCGAGGCGACGGTCGCCTACACCCATATCGTGGAAAACGAGAAGAAGACGGTAAATTTGTGCAGCTCCTGCACGCCGCAGCAGAAAGTGCAGGTGGCGGCAAAAGCTCAGGCTGAAGCGGGACCCCCGGGAATGGTGAAGAAGGTGAAGGCCGAACTCAAGCAGATGCCCAAGACGGAGGGAACGACGATCGCTCAGTGCTCCGGCTGCGGCACGACCTACGACGAGTTCCGCAAGTCCGGGCGGTTTGGCTGCCATCAATGCTACGAAGCGTTTGGAGATCATCTCGAGCGCCTGATGAAGCGGATTCACGGCGCCGTCGTCCACCAGGGAAAGGGGCAGATCGAGCAACGGGAGTTGGTGCAGCCCGAGGAGGAACTGAAGGGACTGCGGCAGGATCTGGCCGCGGCCGTCACCGATGAAGCTTATGAAAAGGCAGCAACGCTGCGGGATCGCATCCTGGAATTGGAAGCGGAGATCGGCAGCGAGGCGGATGAGTGAGGGGAACGGAGGGTGGCGATGAAGTTGAACGAAGTCATCCGCAATACCGCTTGTTGGCTGAGCGGGGCTCAGGACGAAGAGGGTATAGTGGTCAGCTGCAGGATTCGTCTGGCCCGCAACCTGCAGACGGTGCCATTTGCCCCCAAGGCGAATCCGGCGGATCAGGAAGAGGTGATCGAACAGGTGCTCGCAGCCGCCCAGCGAGGGCGCCAGATGCGCACGGCGACGTTTTTCCCGATGTCGGCCCTGGGGAGCAACGAACGTCGACTGCTGGTCGAGCGCCACCTGATCAGCCCCGCTCTGGCCGACAGTCAGGGATCGCGGGGTGTGTTGTTCAATCGGGACGAATCGCTCAGCGTCATGATCAATGAAGAGGATCACCTGCGGCTGCAGGCGATTCTGCCCGGACTCCAGGCGGAGGATGCCTGGCACAGGGCCAGCGCGCTGGACGACGAATTGGGAACGGGGTTGAGCTATGCCCACTCCGAGCGCTGGGGGTATCTCACCGCCTGCCCTACCAATACAGGCACCGGCATGCGGGGTTCGGTGCTCATCCACCTTCCCGCCCTCGTGTTGACAGAGGATATGGAGCGGGTGCTGCGCGGTCTAACCCAGATGACCTTCACGGTGCGCGGTTTCTACGGTGAGGGGACCAACGCGGCCGGCAATTTGTTCCAGATTTCCAACCAGACGACGCTGGGGCGCGGAGAGGAGGAGATCGTCCGCGACCTGCTTCAGGTGACCGGGAAGCTGATTCGCTACGAACGGGATGCCCAGGAGACGTTGATGGGTGACGCCGCTTCGCAGGTGGAGGACAAGGTCTGGCGAGCATTCGGCCTGCTTGCGCACGCACGTGTGTTGAGCAGTCAGGAATTTATGAATCTGCTGTCGGCCGTCCGCCTGGGACACAGTTTAGGGCTGATCAAAGGAGTGCCCTCCAGCTTTATGAACCACTTGATGATCATTACGCAGCCATCTCACCTGCAGGCGGATGCAGAGCAGGAGCTGAATCCGGAGGAGCGGGATGTGCGCCGCGCCACTCTGGTGCGTCGCCGCTTTGAGGAACTGGCGGGAGATGGCTCGACCAAGCGCAAGGAGGATTGAACGGAGTCGCCATTCTTCCCACCCTCGTTTTCCCGATGGCCATCCGGCTGCCTACCTTGACAAGAATATGGGGTTTTGGTAGTTTCAGAAAGCCGTAATAAGAGCGCTGCTCGAGGATAGAACTATCTTATTTTTAAGATAGTACAGGCATTCTTCGAGGAATTTGTAGCGTCTCGCACAGATAGCGAAGCCCGGCATTTTCCGATCTCCTCCGTGGGGATTGGCAAGTGGTTCGAGCTTCTGCACCAGGCGCCCCCCATCCCGTTCTCAGTACTTCAAACAGTTCACGGTCAAATAAGACGCCATGACTGGTCTACTGCCGGTGGTGGATTCGGCACGGGAGGAACGCCAGACGGTGCGACCCGTGGCATTGCGCAGTCGCATCCGAGGAGGATCACAAAGATGAACAACATGTTTACCGATGGTGTCAAGCGAGTGATGCAGCTAGCGCGCGAGGAGTCGGCGCGCCTTGGGCACAACTATATCGGCACCGAACACTTGCTCCTGGGAATCATCAAGGATGCCAAGGGCAAGGCCGTCACCGTGTTGACCAATCTGGGACTGAGTCTGGAGACCGTCAAACAGTCGATCGAGGACTACGTGGCTACTTCGGGGGGGACGATGACTATCGGCGAGGTCCCGTTCACACCGCGGGCCAAGCAGATCCTCGAGGTCGCGGCCAGCGAGGCCAAGGAGATGAAGACGCAGTTCGTCGATGTCGAACATCTGCTTCTGGCTCTGCTGAAGGACAAGGAGGGAGTGGCCGCTCAGATCCTGGCCGCCTTTGGCGTGGATTACAAGGCCGCTCTCGAAGAGACTCTGGCCGTGCTCGAGGGGAAGACGAGCAGCCGCAAAGAGAAGGGAAAGAAGAGCAAAACACCCTTTCTCGACCACTTCGGTCGCGATCTGACGCAGCTGGCTCGCGAGAGCAAGCTGGATCCGGTGATCGGTCGTCAGAAGGAGATCGAGCGGGTCACGCAGATTCTCAGTCGCCGCAAGAAGAACAATCCGATACTGATCGGCGATCCGGGCGTCGGCAAGACCGCCATCGTCGAGGGATTGGCTCAGCGGATCATCGAAAAACGGGTCCCCCAGATTCTGCTCGACAAGCGCCTGGTCACCCTGGATATGGGCGGTGTGGTGGCCGGCACCAAATATCGCGGGCAGTTCGAGGAGCGGATCAAGGCGGTGATGAATGAGCTGCAGCAAAACCCGGAGATCATCATCTTCATCGACGAGTTGCACACGATCGTCGGCGCCGGCAGCGCCGAAGGGACGCTGGACGCCTCCAATATGTTCAAGCCGGCTCTGGCGCGCGGCGAGCTACAGTGCATCGGCGCCACCACCCTCGACGAATACCGCAAGCATATCGAAAAGGACGGCGCTCTGGAGCGCCGTTTCCAGACGATCATGGTCGATCCTCCTTCCATGGAGGACACCATCGAGATCGTCAAGGGGCTGCGTGCCAGTTACGAAGCCCACCATCACGTCGAGTTTTCCGACGAGGTGGTCTCCTACGCCGTGCGTCAGGCGGATCGCTACATCAGCGATCGGTATCAGCCGGACAAGGCGATCGACGTCATCGATGAGACCGGTTCCAGGGTCCATCTGGCGCGCCTGAGTCCGCCCGAAGAGATCGGCAAACTGGAGGGGGAGATTCAGGAGATCAATCGCCGCAAGAACGAGGCGGCCGAACAGCAGGATTTTGAGGAAGCCGCCCGTCTGCGCGACGAGGCGCTGAATCTGAGCGAAAGTCTACAGCAGAAGCGGCGGGCCTGGGAGGAGCAGGTGCGCGACGAGGTGGTGGCGGTGACCGAGGACGATATCGCCGAGGTGATTTCCAGTATGACGAGCATCCCGATCTCGCGGCTGGCCAAAACCGAGACCGATCGATTGCTGGCGATGGAGGATGAGATCAAGAAGAGCGTGGTGGGCCAGGAGTTGGCGGTGGCCACTCTCTCTCGCGCCATCCGGCGCAGCAGGGCCGGTCTCCAGGATCCCAAGCGCCCCATCGGATCGTTCATCTTCCTGGGCCCCACCGGCGTCGGCAAGACCTATCTGGCCGCCAAGCTGGCCGAATTCCTCTTCGACGATGAGGATGCCCTGATCACGGTCGATATGTCGGAATACATGGAAAAGTTCGCCGTCTCCAGGCTGATCGGCGCTCCTCCGGGCTACGTCGGCTTCGACGAGGGGGGGCAGCTGACCGAAAAGGTTCGGCGTCGTCCCTATTCCGTCATCCTGCTCGACGAGATAGAGAAGGCGCATCCCGACGTCTTCAACATCCTGCTGCAGATTCTGGATGAGGGACGGCTGACCGATAGCACCGGCCGCAAAGTCGACTTCCGCAATACCGTGCTGATCATGACCTCCAACGTGGGCAGTCGCGAAGTGGGAACAGGTGGGGTTCTCGGCTTTCAGAATTCGGATGACGACACGATGCACGAATTGATGGAGGGGAAGATCAAAGATGCGCTGAAGAAGACGTTCAATCCGGAATTCCTCAATCGGATCGACGACACTGTCATCTTCCACACCCTGAGCCGGGAAAATATCGCCGAGATCATCGACATCGCGCTGGAGGAGTTCAAAACCCGCCTGGTCGGCCGCGACATCCAGGTGCGGGTCACGCCGGGAGCCAAGAATCTGCTGGCCGAAAAGGGGTTTGATCAGGCGTTCGGAGCCCGCTATCTGAAGCGAACCATACAGAAATTGCTCGAAGACCCGCTGGCCGAGGAGATTCTTCAGGGCCGGTTCGGTCCGGGCAGTCGCATCCGCATCACCAAGAAGGGGGAGGTGCTGGTCTTCGACGACGAGCGCGACTCCAACGAATCGGTGGAGGAAAAAAAGAAGGAAACTACCAATTAGCCGCGGAGTCCTACTAAAGGGCTAATGAGTCCATCAGTTCGCCTGAAGAGCCGCTTTATCCTCTGGGAAAGCGGCTCTTCGACTGAATAAGTCTCCGTCAATTCCGGGCGACGGCCTGTTCTATTTTTTGCCGCTTGCGTTGCCGGATTAGCCATTTCCAGACGGAGTTTCAGATACCGGGATAGATACATCATTTGGGGAAGATCGAGGTATGAAAAGTACTATGCGTTGGCTGCGGGGAGCGCTCTTTCTGCTGTTGTTGGGAGGGAATGCCGAGGCTCAGAAAGTGGTCGAGGTCGAGGTGCAGGGAGAACTGCGCAAGGTGGCGGAATCGCTCATCCTGTCGACGATCAGTCTGGTGCCCGGCATCGAGTTGTCGCAGGAGAACGTGCAGGCGGCGGTGCGCGATCTGCAGGGATTGAACGTATTTTCGGATATCCAGATATGGGGAGATCCGGCGCCGGGTGGAGTCAAACTGTTCGTCATGGTGGTGGAAATGCCGGCGCTGGAAGGGGTGCGTTTCAAAGGAAACGAAAACCTCAAGGAAAAGGAAATGAAGGAAGGGCTAGGCCTGGTCGTCGGTCAGGTCGTCTCCGACGCCGACGTCATACGCGGGGAGCAGACGATTCTGGAGCTCTATCGGGAGAAGGGATACCTGCGGGCTCAGATCAGCGGTCGCCTGTTCGACGCAGAGGAGAAGGGCAAGGTCTTCCTGCAGTACGAGATCGACGAAGGGGAAAAGGTCAAAATCAAACAGATCAACCTCAAGCTGCGCCACGAGGATGGAACGGTCAGCGACAGGCCGGAGCCGCCCTACGACGCCCGTCGTCCCGGCAGCGCGCGCCAGTTGGAAACAGCCGGTCTCTCCCAGAGGGCGATCAAGCCGTTGATGGAGACCAAGGAGAAGCGCTGGTGGCGCAAGGGTGAGTTCAAAGGGGAAGTGCTCGAAGAGGACAAGGAGAAGATTCTGGGCTACTATCGGAGCCAGGGGTATCAGCAGGCGATGGTATCCCGCGATAGTGTCTACTACGACTCCACGCGCAAGAATCTGTTTATCGACCTGGAGATCGACGAGGGGATGCAATACCGGCTGGGCGCGGTCGACTGGGGGGGCAACAGCCTGTTTTCCGACTGGGAACTGGCGGTGCGTCTGGAACTGGAAAAGGGTGCGGTCTACGGGTATTCGGGTCAGGAGCTGTCGGATCTGGTGCGCATGGCCTACTACGAGAAGGGATACCTCGACACCCGGGTGATGGCCGACGAGCAGGTGCGCGGCGACACGGTGGACGTATCGTTCCAGGTCTTCGAGGGACAGCCGTGGACGATTCGACGCATCCATATTGCCGGCAATACCAAAACGCGCGAGAAGGTGATTCGCCGCGAAGTCGAACTGCGCCCCGGGGATGTGTACAAGCAGAATCTGGTGCAGGAAAGTCAGCGGCGGATCTATATGCTCAACTTCTTTCGGGATGTGCAGCTGCAGCCCGAATACAGCCCGGTCGAGGGGGAGCGGTACGTCGATCTGACCTTTCAGGTGGAGGAGCGGCCGACCGGTCAGGCGTCTATGGGAGCGGGGTACAGCGATCGCGACAAACTGGTGGGACAGATCGGCCTGCAGATCCCCAACTTCCGGGGACTGGGGCAGAATCTGGATTTCAGCTGGGAGTTCGGCACGCGTCGCGAGCAGTTTCTGGTCGGCTTTACCGAGCCCTGGTTGTTCGATACGCCGACCAGTCTGGCGGTCCGGGTCTACACCCTGAATCAGAATTACTACGACTACTACGACTACAGGCGGGATGCGATCAGCGTGCGCGTGGGCCGCCGATTGAGGAAGCCGGCCTATTCCAGTCTTTCCATGGGGTACCGGCTGGAAAACTCCAATTATTCGGATTTCAGCTCGGAGTATGCGTCGCTGAGCGATGAGAGTCGGTATCAGCCGCGCACGACCAGCACCTTCGATATGACCTATCAGCGAGATACGCGCGATCTGGCGCAGTTCGCCACGCGGGGAACGCTGTTTTCCTATAAGCCGGAGATCGCCTCTTCTCTGGTGGCCGGCGACGTGGATTTCCACCGGCACGAGGTGGGCTTCAACTATTATCACCCGAGCTGGTGGAAGTTCGTCCTCAGCCTGGAGACCAAAGTGGCCGTCGTCGACGGCTTTTCCAAATTCGACAACGACAACATTCCCTTCTGGGAGCGATTTACACCGGGTGGGGTGGATTGGTGGGACGGCCAGGTGCGCGGCTATCCGGATCAGTCGCTGGGGCCGCGTCAGAGCGGGATCCCGATCGGTGGGAACTCGATGATGGTTCTCAACCTGGAATACCGCTTTCCGCTGGCCGAGCAGCAGGTGTACGGTCTGCTGTTCGCCGATGCGGGGAATGCCTGGGCGAAGATCGGCGATATCAGCCCCCTCGACCTGCGGCGCTCGGTCGGTTTCGGTTTTCGCGTCATGACGCCGATGCTGGGCATGATCGGCTTTGACTTTGGCTACGGCTTCGATCGCCGCAAGGTGGACGGGGCACAGGCCGGGTGGAGTACGCACTTCCAGTTCGGGCCGCAGTTCTTCTAATATTTTTCTCTGCCGGGATATAGCGCTCCTTTATGGGCGATGCCGTGTCTGCGGGGAATGCGACGATTAGTGCTGCCAGAAGGGAATGACTGCCTGGTTCTTCGCAGGTTTGCCAAGGAATTTTTGACCTATCAAAAATTTTCGCCAGACAGCACTCGATCTACCGCCATATCACGGTCCGATCCAACCGGAGACGGCGGTGGATCTTTCTTTTTACTCCATCTGGCTCTATCTTTTATTGCTCTATTGCGCTTTTTTTAACTAAATTCTCGGATTTTCCGATGTCGGCAGTCATTCAGAGAATATCGGTCCGGCCTCGAAAATCGATAGATCAAATCAGCATTCCTAGTGGGGGAAAGAAGAGGAGCTGTCATGAGACGAATGGTGCTGTCCGCGGTGATCGCGGGATTGGTTTTCTGGACGGGGGATGCCCTGGCCGAATTGAAGCTGGGTTACATCGATTCGGAGATTCTCAAGGAGCGGCTGCCGGAGTTCAAGGAGGCACAGCGCAAGCTCGATCAGCTGCGCCAGGACTTTGAGCGCGAGGCCCAGGACCGCGAGGCCAAACTGCTGAAGCTGCAGGAGGATTTCCGCAAGCAGGAACTGCTGATGAGCGAAGCGAGAAAGATGGAGATGCAGACCGAGTTTGAGGAGAAGGTGCGTCTCCTGAAGGAGTTCACGGAGATGAAGTTCGGTCCGGAAGGGGAATTGATGAAGAAGAATGTCGAACTCTCCTCACCTATCTTCGAAAAGATCAATCTGGCGCTCCAGGAGATGGCCAAGCAAGACGGCTACGACTTCATCTTCGACGCGGCGGCGCCCGGGACGGGTCTGGTTTTTGCGCAGGAGAAGTTCGATCTGACCGAGAAACTGCTGGAGCTGTTGAAGGAGAAGAGCGAAGAGGCGGCGAAAAAGTAGAGGCGGCGTCGACCGCTCTGCCGGGGAGTACGGAGCGAAGCTCCCGGAGAAATCGAAGTAAAAAGAAAAGGGGATCGGGAAAACCGGTCTCCTTTTTTATTTGGGAATCCGATACCAGCGAAAATCTCAACGGCATTAGGGCATCTATTTTTTATTTGATACCAGAGTGCTGAACAGATGGATGTTACCGGGGTTTCCGGAGGAGAATCGCCGAACAATAGAAATCATCAAGCAGACAGGCCACAATACTGAAAATACAAGGTCATCTGAAAATCAATTCGATATGACATGAGAAATTTCACCCCTGTGGAGTGTGGAAAAAAGAAACGGCGCCCGGCCATAAACGGTCGGGCGCCGCGCTGTTGAAACCTGGATGGCTCGCTCTTATCTGAGCAGAGTCATCGGATGACTCTGCTTATTTGAGCAGAGTCATCTTGTAGCTGCGGGTGAAATTCGACGCCTGCAGGCGGTAGAAGTAGATGCCGCTGCCCACCGGTCGCCGGTTGCTATCCAGTCCGTCCCAGATGGCGGTGTAGAAGCCGGCCGCGTGGTCGGCTTCCCCAACCAGCGTCCGCACGCGCTGTCCCAGCACGTCATAGACACTCAGCTCGACCGGACCGGCCTGCGGCAGCGCGAACTCGATGTTGGTGGACGGGTTGAAGGGGTTGGGGTAGTTGGCGCTCAGGTAGAAGGCCTGGGGCAGCAGCACGGCGGAGCGCAGCTGCTGCACCCGCTTCACCTGAGATCCCGAGCTGGCTACCAGCGCTTCGGTCAGATCGAAGTGGGTGTTGGCCGAGCCGATGACGCGGAAGGTCAATTCGGCCAGCAGGCCGCTGCCCGAGATCGGCTCTCCAACGGTGAGGCCGTTGCCGATGATCAGCTGTCCCGGCGTCTGCTTCATGACCTGGAACAGCGGCGCCTGACCCCCCTTGCTGTCGAGCAGGTGGCCCGGCCCCGGGCTGGCTTCGCGCCATTCGACCGCTCTGTGGTCGTAGCGCAGCACCAGGCCGAAGGCCTTCAGCTGTTCGATCTGTTCGGCCCGGATGCGCAAGGTTACGAGCCCCTGGTCTTCCCGACCGCCGCCCAGAGCTTCGAGGGTGACGATCGCGTTCTCGTCGACCGACTGAGTGGCCGACCAGAGTTTGCCCGGAACGCTTTTGCCGAAATTGTCGACGAAGAGGAAGAAGTCGTCGAAATCGACCATCCCGTTGCCGCTCAGATCGTAGATGACGAAGTCGCCGGTCGCCTCCTTGCCGAAGGCATCGACGAAGAGGAAAAAGTCATCGAAGGTGACCGCGTTGTCGCCGTTGAAGTCGCCCTGCAGGACGACCGGAGCGCGGGCGACGAACTGTTCGGCGTCGGAATACGGGCCGGTCAGGTCGCCCTCGATGGCGCGCACCCGCCAGTAATAGGTCTGGTTTTCGGTCAGGTCGCGGTCGATGGCAGCCCAGGCGGTCTGTCCCGGATCGGTATCGCCCGATCCTTCGGCCAGGCCGGAGATAGAGGCGGTGACGTTGCCGAACTCTTCCTCGGTCGACACCTGGATGGTGTAGGTGAGGGTCGCTCCATCGACAAAGGGTGTGGCGTTGGTGAAGATGAAGGTGGGACGCAGGTAATTTTCTCCCTCGCGCGTTAGGTTGGCTGGTGTCGTCGGTGCGGCAGACGACGTCGGCATCGCCTCTACGGCCGCGGTCGGATCGCTTTCGTTCGGCGGGTTCTGCCGGTCGATAGCGGTGATCTGGTATTCGTAGGTGGTCTCGTTTACGACGACCAGATCGGTGAAGCGCGTGGCCTCCAGGCCGGAGGCGATCTTGGTGAACGTCTCCTCGCCTGTGACCTTGCGGTATACGTTGAAGCCGCCGAGGTCAAATTCGAGCTGGGCGTCCCAGCTGAGCTGCACCTGCTTGTTGGAGCTGCTGGTAGCCAGGTCGAAGGGAACCGCTGGCGGCGTGACGTCCGCATCGGCATTCGTGGTGAAGGAGGCGATGGCGCTTTCACCCGGCGGGTTGTTGGCCCGGTCAACCGAGCCGACGCGGTAGTAATACTCGGTGCCAGCAGTCAGGTTGGTGAGCGTGAGTTCGTGATTCAGGGCATCCTCTACATCGCCGATGCTGAATTCCAGATTGAGGGAGTCAGCGCCGAATTCGACGAAGCTGTCGGCCAGTTCATCGGTTTTCCAGGTGACGATGACAGAGACGTCGCCCGGTGTGGTGACGATGTCACTGATAGTGGGCGGCGTGAGGTCGGCAGCCGCGTCGGTGGTGAAGGAGAGGATCTCGCTCTCGGTCGGTCCGTTGTTGCTCAAGTCGGTGGAAGAGACCTTGTAGTAGTATTTGGTGTCGGCTTCCAGGTTAGTGAGCGTGATCTCCTGCGTGTTGCCGGTTTCCAGCAGGGTGCGGACGAAGCCCAACTCCTCAGTGGGGCCGAACTCTACCTCACCCGAGGTCTCTTCGTCGGTGGTCCACTGGATGGTGGCGCTCTGGTCGTTTTTGTAGACCACTTCGGGATCGGAGATGATCTTGGGCGCGGTCAGGTCGATTTCCGGGTTGGTGGTGAAGACCGCCTGGGCGCTCTCGGTGGCGCCGTTGCCGCCGGCGTCGGTGGATCCGACCATATAGCTATAGGTGGTACCCGGCGTCAGGTTGGTGAGGGTCAGTTTGTGGCTCCCCTCGTTGTCGCCCGAGGAGATTTCGTCGTCCAACTCTCCGGCGCCGAAGCTGATCACGCTGTTGGCCGGCTCGTCGGTGGTCCACTCGATGATGGCGGAGTCGTGCGTCTTGGCGGCAATCCTTGGGCCGGAGAGGATGACCGGGAACTGGGTATCGGGGGTCAGGTCGGAGACAAAGGATCCGCCGCCACCCGGTGGCTGTAGTAACTTAGCTCCTTTTGCCGCAGCAACCGTCGGCGATACCGAACCGAGGGGATCCCAGATGATCGACTTGCCGTTGGCCGCAGTGGCTTCGATGCGGAAGCCGTAAGCGGTTTTTCTACTGAGGCCTCGGATGACGACACGGTGCCTCTTCCTGGAGCGCAGTTTGCCCGTGCGAGTCAGATCCTGAACCTCGAATTCGTCCGGCGTGCCCAGCGTGCCATCGGTGCCGGTCGTGCCGTAATAGACCGTGCCGGTCGTGGGCACATCGGTTCTCCACTTAAGGGTGGCGTAACGGGCGCGGGGTTTCACCTGCGGACCATGGGTGATTACGGGTGGAAATACGTCTTCCAGCGCCGAGGTTTTGAACCAGAGGTCCTTGCTCCACTGCTCGTTGCCGCGCGGGTCGGTGGAGATCTGAGTAGCGGAGTTGTAGATCACAGTCGACGCTTCCCCTTCCTCCTCCGAGGGCAGGTAAGCGGTGATCTTGTACCGGTACTGAGTGGAGGGATCCAGGCCGGTGATCGTGATGTCGTGCTCCGCGGCTTCTTCGGCGACGGAGACGCTGTCGGAATAGAGCGCGAAACTGGACCCGACGGTGGCCTGGGTCGCGGCGGTTATTTTGGCACTGAGTATCGCGGTCGTGCCGTAGTGGATCTTCAGCAGGGCCGGCTGGTTGAGCCGGACGTTGATGACGGCTTCCTCACTGCTGACTACGGGCGTCGGTTTGCCCTTGAAACGGAGAGGTTTCGCCTCTTTTTTGGTGCGGAAGGGGCGGATCTTCTCGTCCGCAGCATCCTCCTTCGCCATCTTGCCCGAGGGGAGCGGATCCTCCTCGGAGATCAGGTCTTCGAGTCCGGTGCCCGCAGAGGTGACTGTGGCGGAATAGCTCGTGGCCGGATCGAGGTCTTTCACCAGGATGGTATGTACCAGCGAGCCGTCTTCATCGGCGGTGACGGGATCGCCGATGGGATCGCCGACGGTCCCGTCTTCGTTTACTTTGGCGATCTGGACGCGGGCGTCGGCCAGCCGCGTGGTCTTCCAGCTCAACTTCACCAGGTCCAGACCAGGCTGGATGTCGAGCTCGACGATCTTCACCGGGCGGAGGTCCGGGGCGGAGCGGGTCTTGAAGGCGAGGGGCTCGGTGGGTAGCCAGGCGCTGGGCTGATTACCCAAAGATGTCGACTGCGCCTGAAGTTCGTACGCGGTGTCGGGCTCGAGGTTGGCGACCGCGAGACGCGGACCGGTCAGAACCGCGGTGAGAAAAGCGGCGAACGCCTCCGTGGTGAGATCAGACCCCATCAGGAGCTGGATCCCGGGACCGAGCAGCTGGAAATCCAGGGTATCGAATTTCTTGCCGTCTTCCAGTTCCCGGATTTTGGTCAGGATCGCCGAGAGCGCTGCGGGGAGTTCGGGGCTCACCTCCTGCCATTCGGTCTCGCCCTGAACGCGATAGCGGACCATGTTCTCGATGCTCGGAAAACGGCTATTCCAGACGACGACGGCGGAGTTGAATCCCCGCTCTGTCACCCTCAGACCGAAGAGCTTGTTGGGTTGGTCGACGACAAAGGCAATATTCTGGGTCGCCTCCGGTGCGACGGCCACTGGATCCTGGACCAGCACCGGTTTCAGCTGGGTCCCCTGTGGGGGAAGAGCGGACACCAGGTAGGTCCCCTGTGGGATCTTCAGAAGGTAGTTGCCATCGGCGTCGCTCTCTGCTTTGTAGGTCTTCTCCAGGGCGGTGCCCCTGCCGAAGGTGGCCCGGACAGCGGCCCCTTCGATCACATTGCCCTGCGTGTCTGCGACATTGCCGGACAGGGTGCCCAGGATCTTGATCTCCACGTCGAGTACTTTATCCGCATCCAGGGCGATTTTACCGTCGATGTAAGTCACCAGTGGCAGAGTTTCGTCGGCATCGGGGCGCCGGACGAATAGGCGGTAGGTGCCCCCCGGCATTTCCAGGGAGTACTTGCCATCTGCCTTGGTTCTAATGCGGTAGTCGGCGATTTCCCCCTCGGCGTCGGCTTCGGTGGCGGTGATCACGACTGCGGCGCCTTCGACTGCGGCGCTCTGCGCCGATTCGGTGATGGTGCCCGACAGTTTGTAGAGCACGGTGCGGGTGACGGCCCTGCCAAAAGAGCCGACCTCGTAGGTGACATTGTCCTTATCCGAAGAGGATGCCTGGATCTGGACGTCGACGATCGAGATGAAGCTTCTCTCGGCGGAGGGCTCGGCGATGACTTTGAAGGCCATGGTTCCCAGGAGGCCGGTGCCCGAACCGGGCGTGCCGAAAAGCTGGGTGCCGCCTCCCTGGATGGAGGTGAGGCCGTCGTCGCCGAGTGTAGGGGTGCCCGGCAGCACGAGCATGCCCGGGCTGAGAGGGCCGGCAATGAACTCTTTAAATTCAATGACAGCGGCGTCGTATTTGGCGGTGATCAGGCCGCCTTTGGCCTTAACCGCGCCCTGGATCTCGACGGCGATCTCGATGAGGTCGCCCACGGCGGGATCTTTTACCTCGGCATCTTCGATGATCGAGGCGGTGAAGCCCTCATTGGTGCCGGCGAACGTCGGAGTCGCCAGCAGAACAAAGAGCAGGGGAATGGCCAGAAGCCTTCCCGGCAGTCGCGATAGACGCATGTTGGCCTTCCTTTCGCAGAAGGTAAAATGTTGAATCTTCTTGAGTTGAGAGAATTATCCCATATGTAGAAAGCATTTTTTCTCAGCCTAATATATATATACCTCCTATTATAGCAAAAAAAAGGATCGGCTCCAAATCCGGAAATCGACCGGGGATCAATACTAATAAAAGGGATTTTGAGACAAAAGTTGTGATGAAAATCAAGTCGGGGTCTGTTTTTTTTATTGCCAGTGCGGACCTTCGGGTATTTATTAGAAGGAAGAATGAGTAAGGAAGAAGCCGTGGATAGACCGACATTCAAGCAGTTTCCGCACGCTAAGCCCCTGGCATCAGGGGCTATTTTTTTTGCTCCTCACGCACGAGCCGATACTCTCTATCAGGTTTTCCGCAGGGATCGGCTGGGGAGCACATCTCTCATCTCTCACCTGCCAAGGAGTCCGCAATGAGCCGTCTTTTTCACATCGTCGAAGCGCAACAGTTCGATACCGAACTGCTCTCCGACATATTCGCCGTGGCCCAGGAGATGGAACAGGTGGTTCAGCACTACGGGTCGAATATTCTCAGCCGACGCGTCATGGCGACGCTGTTTTACGAACCCAGCACCCGCACGCGCCTCTCGTTCGAGTCGGCAATGACGCGCCTGGGGGGAGGCGTGCTGACGACTGAAAACGCCCGGGAGTTTTCCTCGGCTGCCAAGGGGGAGACCATAGAAGACACGATTCGGGTGATTGCGGGATATGCCGACGTCGTCGTCATGCGCCACTTTGAGAGCGGGGCGAGCAAGCGGGCTGCGGCCGTCTCCAGCGTGCCGATCATCAACGCCGGCGACGGCGCCGGGCAGCATCCGACCCAGGCGCTGCTCGATATGTACACCATCCAGCGGGAGATCGGCCGATTGGACGACATCTCCATCGCCATGGTGGGGGATCTGGCCAACGGGCGAACGGTGCGCTCGTTGTGCTATCTATTGACCAA